>Ga0182738_1000129_pt1 | contig 124518 bp, 106 predicted proteins | sample eDN5th30CBELigMG_FD_128876 | JGI IMG/M metagenome (GOLD analysis project Ga0182738, IMG submission 128876) | Enriched Miracle-Growth compost microbial communities from Emeryville, California, USA - eDNA 5th pass 30_C BE-Lig MG (version 2)... ...
AGCCGCATCGTGTACGGGATGTTGTAGGTCGCCGACGCGCCTTCGAGGCGGAAGAGGAACCACAGCCGACGCTGCGCCGCCGACATCGGGACGAGCTCGGCGTGGTCGCGGCGCACCAGCTCCGGTCCGGCGAGGGTGGCCGGGACGGTCGCCGCGAGCCGTGCGGGGGTGCGCAGGTCGAAGATGTCCCGGATCGACGGGTTCCGGCCGGTGCGCACGCGCAGCGCCGCGGACAGACGTGTCGCGAGGAGCGAATTGCCGCCGAGGGCGAAGAAGTCGTCGTCGGGGCCCACGTGCGGGACTCCGAGGAGTTCGGCGAGAACCTCGCACACGACGCGTTCGTCGTCGGTGGCCTCGCGCGTGCTGTGGCTCTGTGCGGGATCGGGCAGGGCCGCGCGGTCGACCTTGCCGTTGGGCAGGGTCGGCATGGCATCGAGCACGGCGAAGACCGTGGGAATCATGTAGTCCGGCACCACGGTCCGCAGATGGTCCTGCAAGTCGGTGGCCGACGGACGCGGCGCGGCCGGATCGGCGACGACGTAACCGACGAGCAGATCGGTCCCGGACGCCGACGACCGCACGGTGACCAGGGCCGCGGTCACCGCCGGGTGCCGCAGCAATGCGGCCTCGACCTCGCCGGGTTCGATGCGGAAACCGCGCAGGCTCAGCTGATGGTCGGCGCGCGAGACGAATTCGAGCTCTCCGGAGAGGTTGCGCCGCACCAGGTCCCCGGTGCGGAAGAGCCGGATGCCGCTCCCGGCGGGGTCGGCGACGAACCGCGCCGCGGTCAGGTCCGGACGGCCGAGATAGCCGCGAGCGGATTGCACTCCCCCCACATGGAGTTCGCCGGTCACTCCGTCCGGGACGGGACGCAGGTGCCGGTCGAGGATGCGCGCGGTCACGCCGTCGACGGGGGCACCGATGCGGACCCGGTCGACATCGGCGCTCGGGGCCGTCCAGATCGTGACGTCGCCGGCGACCTCCGACGAGCCGTACGAGTTGATCACCCGCGCGTCCGGTAGCGCGGCGATCACGCTCGTGCCGAGCGGTTCTCCGCTGAGGAACCACGTGTCGACGAGTTCTGCGGCCTCGGGGCGCAGGGCGGCGAGGGTCTCGGCGAGGCTCGGCACCGCGGTGAGCATCCGGACCCGATGCCGGACGACGAGATCGGCGAGGGCCTCGGCGTCGCGGGAGGCCGCGTCGCCGGCGAGGATCATCGTCGCGCCGGAGAGCAGACCGGTGAACAGTTCGGTGGATCCGTCGATGAAGCTCAGTGAGCTCTTGGCCAGGCGCACGTCGTCGCCGGACGGACGGACGCGTGCCGCCTGCCAGGCCAACCGGTTCGCCAGCGCCGCAGCGGTTCCCACGACACCCTTGGGCACACCCGTCGAGCCGGAGGTGTAGACGACGTACGACCCGTCCGCCGAGTGCAGCGGCCGGGTGCGGTCGAGATCGGTGACCGGCGCGTCGGAGTGGCCCTGTGCCGCCTCGGTCAGTGCGGTGAGGGTGAACTGCGGTGCGTCGCCGGGCACGGCACCGTCCGTATCGACGAGGACGAGATCGGGTGCGGCGTCGGTGAGCATGAACTCGATGCGCGCCGGCGGGTACGACAGGTCGACGGGCAGGTAGGCGGCACCGGAGACGACGACGGCGGCCAGGGCGACCACGGCGGCGCCGGACCGTGCCGCCGCGACCGCGACGACACTGCCGGGGCCGATGCCCCGCTCGGCGAGTGCACGAGCCGAACGGTGTACGCGCGCCCCGAATTCCCGATAGCTCAGGGTCTCGGTACCGAACACGAGCGCCGAGCGCTCCGGGTGGGCGGCGAAGGCCACCTCGAGCAGGTCCGGCAGCAGCTGCGTGGTGGCGGGCACCGCGGCGGCGGTGTCGGCGGCGCGCTCGTCGTCGGTGCGCACGTCGATCGCCGAGAGCTGTCGCGGTTCGGGGCCGGCGAAGGCCGCGAGCACCGACAGCAGACGCTGCCCGAGGGTCCGTACGCTCGTACGGTCGTAGAGGTCCTCGGCGTACTCGAAGCGGATCGACAGACCGTCGGTGGCGTCGAGGAAGTCGACGGTGAGATCGAACTTCGACGTGCCGGTGGACAGATACGACACGGTCGCGGTGGTGTCCCCGATCTGCGGCACGGCGGGTTCGGTGCGGTACTGCACCATCGTCTGGAAGAGCGGGTGCCGGGCGAGCGACGGGGTGACACCGACGGCGTCGACCACCTCGTCGAAGGGCACTTCCTGGTGGGCCAGCGCGGCGAGGTCGGCGCGCCGTACACGTGTCAGGATCTCGGCGGTGTCGGGATCACCGGACAGGTCGGTGCGCAGAGCGACGGTGTCGACGAAGAAGCCGACGATGTCCTCGAGTCCGCTGTCGGCACGACCCGCGACGGGCGCGCCGAGCACGATGTCGTCGCCCGCCCCGAGAGCGGTGAACAGGGCGGCCACAGCGGCGTGGGTGAGCATGAACATGCTCGCCCCGGAACGGGCGCACGTATCCCTCAGGGCCGCAGACAGTTCCGAATCCACCTGCACGTACACCTCGCCGCCGCGGTGACTCGGCACCGCCGGTCGCGGACGGTCGTGCGGCAGGGCGAGTTCCTCGGGCGCCCCGGCGAGGGTGGAACGCCAGAACGCAAGGTCGCGGTCGCGCAGCGCGGCGGCGGCCGGGTCGTCGGCGAGACCACGTTGCCACACCGCGAAGTCCGCGTACTGGGGGCGCGGCGTTCCGTCGGGCACACACCCCTCCGCGAGATCGGCGTAGGCGACGGCGAGGTCGGCGAAGACCGTCTCGGCCGACCACTCGTCGCCGGCGATGTGGTGCACGACGAGCAGCAGCACCGCGTCGTCCGGTGCTCGTCGCACGAGATGCGCACGGAACGGACGGTCCTGTGCAAGATCGAAGGGCGCCCGCGCGGCCGCGTCGAGAAGCGCCTCGGCGTTCCCGTCGCGCGCCTCCGCGACCTGCAGGATCGTCGACGGAGCATCGATGACGACCTGCACGGGCTCACCGTCGACGACGTCCACGACGGTGCGCAGCACTTCGTGCCGGGTGACGACGTGCACCAGTGCGCGGTCGAGCAGGTCGGCGTCGAGCCGACCGCGCAGGTCGAGGGCGAAGGGGATGTTGTAGGTCGGCGACGGCCCCTGGGCCCGGTCGAGGAACCACAGGCGTTGCTGGGCCGACGACAACGGGATCCGCGCCGGTCGCGGCCCTGCGACGAAGCGGGGACGTGCCGGGCTCGCGCCGTCGACCACCACCGCCAGCCCGGCCACGGTGGGAGCGTCGAAGACGTCGCGCAGCGATACCTCGACGTCCAGCGCCGAGCGGATCCGTGCGACGAGACGGGTGGCGGACAGCGACGTCCCGCCGAGGGTGAAGAAGTCGGCGTCGACACCGACGGCCGGGAGCCCGAGCAGGTCGGCGAAGACGCCCGCGAGGGTGTGTTCGGTGGCGGTCTCGGGATCGCGGCCGGTGTCGGGGGCGCCGATCTCCGGGGTGGGCAGGGCCTTGCGGTCGACCTTGAGATTCGCGGTGAGCGGGAACTCGTCGAGCACGACCGTCACGGACGGCACCATGTACTCGGGCAGACGCGTGCGGAGGAAGTCGTGCAGCGCCGCGGTATCGACGTCGGTGCCGGTCACGTAGCCCACGAGGCGCGCCGCGCCGGTGGCGTCGGGCCGGGCGACCACGACGGCCTGCGTCACACCGGAGAATTGCGTTGCAGCGGTTTCGATCTCACCGAGTTCGATGCGGTGGCCACGAACCTTGACCTGGCCGTCTCCGCGTCCGAGATACTGCAGGGTGCCGTCGGCGGTCCAGCGCACGAGATCACCCGTGCGGTACATCCGGCCGGCGCCGAAGGGGTCGGCGACGAAGCGGGTCGCGGTGAGGCCGGGGCGGCCGCGGTAGCCGCGCGCGAGTTGCTGCCCCACGACGTACAGCTCACCGGCCGCGCCGACCGGCACGGGCTGCAACTGCCGGTCGAGCACGCGCACACCGGTTCCCGGATAGGGGCGTCCCACCGACCCCGTCCACGGAAGATCCGGCGCGACCGGGGCGGAGGTGCACCACACCGTCGCCTCGGTGGGGCCGTACATGTTGACGACCGAACGCGCTCGCGCGGCGAGGGTTCCCGCCAGGGCGGCGGGCAGGGCCTCGCCGCCGACGAGCACGTCCGCACCTGCGAGGTCCGGACCGTCGTGCTCGACGATCGCGCCCCACAGCGACGGCGTGGCCTGGATGCAGTTCACCGACTCGGTGCCGGCGAGCACGGCGATGGCCGCCGGATCGCGCGCGTCGTCGTCACCCGCGAGCACCACGGCCCCGCCGCGGCACAACGGCACGATCAGTTCGAGCACCGAGATGTCGAACGACAGGGTGGTCAGGGCGAGAAGCCGGGTGTGCGTGCCGATTCCGACGAGATCGGTCGCCGCGTCGACGAAGCGGGCGAGTGCGCCGCGCGAGAGGACGACGCCCTTCGGCCGCCCGGTCGACCCCGAGGTGTAGATGACGTAGGCGGACTGCCCGGGGGTGGGCCGCCCGGCAGGTGCGGTGGCGACGGGGGAGTCGTCGCGCCAGTGCAGGGCGCCGTCGCGGAAGATCGCCGTGGCGGCCGGGGTCGACGTGCCGAGACGGTCGGCGAAGTCGTCGGTGGTGAGCAGGATCGCCGGTCGCGCGTCGTCGAGCATGTACTCGAGTCGCTCGGCGGGGAAGGCCGGATCGAGCGGCAGGTACGCCGCGCCCGTCCGCAGCACGGCGAGGAGTGCGACCACCATGTCGGCGGTGCGCGGCAGCGCGAGCGCGACCGTCACCTCCCGTCCCGCACCGGCCCGCGCGAGTTCGTCCGCGACGGAGCCGATGCGCGCGTCGAGTTCGGCGTACGTGAGGCGTTCGGCGCCGGCGACGAGCGCGGGCGCGGCACCGGTCGCGGCCACCTGCGCGTCGAACAGTTCCATCGCGTCGGGCAGGACGGATTCGGAGACGGCCCCGTGCCAACGGGTTTCGAGTTCGGCGCGGAAATCGGGGTCGAGCAGGTCCGCGTGGGCGAGGGGGCGTTCGTCCGCCTCCTCACGGGCGGCGAAGGCGAGCAGTCGCGCGATGGCCGCGGCGTGCCCGGCCACCTCCTCGGGGGTGTATCTGTCGGCGTCGGCGTCGAGGGTCAGTTCGAGTGCGCGGGTGCTGTCGACGCGACGGGCGACCACTGCGAGGTCGTGGACAGGACCGCGGGCGAGCGAGTGCACGGTGGCGGTCGCGTCACCGAACCGCACGGTGTCGCCGAACGGCTTGATGTTGACGGTCGGGCCCACCGGTCCGGGACCGGTCGCGGGCAGACGCAGGTCGCGGAGGATGTCCTCGCCCCGGTAGCGGCTGTGGCGCCCTTGTGCAGCGACGGTGGCGCGCACGTCGGCGGCGAGCGCCGCGAGGCTCGCCTCCGGGGCGACCGCGAGGCGGAGGGGCACGACGTTGACGGCGGTGGTGAGCACCTTCGCGGCGACGCTGCCCATCCGGTTCATGGCCGGGAAGCCGAGCACCACGTCGCGGACGCCGGTGACGCGGGTGAGATAGGCGGCGGTCGCGGCGGTGACGAGATCGGGCCAACCCACTCCGGCGCGCCGTGCCGCTGCGTCGAGTGCTTCGGCGACGTCCCCGGGGATCTGCACCGATTCGGTGACCACCGCGCGGGCGAGCGAGGACGCGGCCGGCACCGCGGTCTCCGCGAAGCCCAGCGCGTCCGGGGCGCCGTGCAGCGTCTCGGTCCAGAAGTCGCGGTCGGCGGTGATGCGGTCGCTGCTGCGGTATTCGTCGTCCTCGGCGACGACCTGCGCAATGGAACCGAAGGTCGCGGGCGGGACGTCCTCGTCGCGGAGGATCGCGGTGTACACGGCGACGATGCGGCGTTCGAGCAGGCTGTAGCCGTAGACGTCGAGCAGTGCGTGGTGGGCGCGCAGGAACAGCAGCACGCGGCCCGGCCCGAGGACGAACACCTGGGCTCCGATGCCGGCTCCGGTCGCCGGATCCATCGGTACTCGCAGGATCGCGCGCATCGTGTCGACGGCGGTCCCCCGCGGGTCGGCGTCGGCGGTGAGGTCGGTGACCTCGACCTCCGGCGCCGGATGGGCATCGGGGAACTGGACGGGCATCTCGTCGACGACGGCGATCCGGGCGCGCAGTTCGGGGGACTCGGTGAAGACGGTGTGGACGGCGCGGGCGAGGACATCCGGATCGATTGCGCCGTCGATCTCGAGGAAGTGCCCGGTGACGAGAGTCGGGTTCGACGGGTCGATCGTCTGCGCGAACCACATCCCCGCTTGGGCAGCGGTCAGGGGCAGAGGCAGAGGCAGAGGCACGATCGATTCCACGGGTACTCCTCGACATTCCTGGACCCGCCCCCTCGGATCCACCCCTCCGTCCGGATATAGTTAGGGCCGCCTAACCATACCAGCAGCGACGCGCCCGCCCGAAAGTCCGGCCGGTCCCGTCCGGAAGGAGCTCACCATGCCGGTGACGACGCCCCCGACCCGCGTCTCCCTGCCCATCGTCCTGCGGCGCCTGACCGTGCTCCGCGCGGTGGACGTGACACCGCGGATGCGTCGGATCACCCTGGGCGGTGAGCAACTCGGCGCCTTCCGCAGCGGCGACTACGACGCCCCGGCATTCACCACCGAGGGCGCGGACGACTACGTCAAGATCTTCCTGCCCGAACCCGGCAGCGACACCCCGGCCCTGCCCGAGCAGCACGACGGGCACCTGCACTGGCCCCGCAAACCTGCGCCCGTGGCCCGTGCCTACACGGTGCGTCGGTTCGACCCCGTCGCCGGGGAGCTCGATCTGGACTTCGTCCTGCACGGCCACGGCCCGGCCGGAAACTGGGCCCGCACCGCCGAACCCGGCAGCGTGCTCCACCTCGCGGGACCCAAGGTCGCGATCATCCCGCCGCAGGGCGCCGACTGGTGGCTGCTCGCCGGCGACGAGACCGCGCTCCCCGCGCTGGGACGCTTCGTCGAGACCTACGGCGGCACGGTGCCGATGCACGTCTTCGCGCTGGTCGACGGTCCGCAGGAGGAACAGTCCGATCTCGCGGGTGTGACGTGGGTGCACCGCCGACCCGGGGTCTCCGACGCCACCGTGCTCGCCGAGGCCGTCGAGTCGGGTGCGCCGCGTGGCGGTGAGGGCTGGATGTGGATCGCCGGTGAGGCATTGATCGTTAAGGAACTGCGCGCCGTGTCGAAGCGGCTCGGCATCGCCAAGCCGATGCTCGACGCGTCGGGTTACTGGCGCAGCCCCGAGTCCGATCGCCCGCTGGCCCGCCTGCGGCTGCTGCGCGAGCAGGCCGTCGAGACCCTCGAGGCGCGCCGTCGCGGCACCACCTAGCGAGAAACGATTTCGGTGGATCGGTCCCCGCTGAGCGGGGCTCGATCCACCGAAGTCGTATCCGGGTCAGCGCAGCGACGCGGTGAGTTCTTCGGTCTCGCGGTCGCGGCGACGCGCTGACGCGGTGATCGACTCGATCAGTGCATCCGTGGTCTCGACCCGGCCGACCCGCTTGGCGACGTACTGCAGTGCCATCAGGTGTTCGTCGCGGGAGAAGTCGGCGGTGGCGTCGAGGGCCATGAACGGCGCCACGTCGCTCATGAAGGCGTCGGCGGCACTGAGCATGCAGCCCATGTGCGCGTAGACGCCGGTGACGATGAGCTGGTCGCGGCCGTTGTGCGCGAGCAGCTGACGGAAGTCTGTGCGCTGGAACGCCGAGTAGCGCCACTTGGTGACCTGGATGTCGTCCGGGCCGGGGGTCAGTTCGTCGATGACCTCGGTGTCGCGACCCGTGCTCAGCCCGACGCCCCAGAAGTCGGCGAGGATGCCGCGACGCGACGGATGCTGGTCGCCGGGCTGCATCGTGTAGACGACGGGGATACCGGCGGCCAGGCACGCCTCGCGGAGGCGGACGATGTTGGGCACCACGGTCGCGATGGGTTCGGCATCGCGCCGGTAGGCGTCGATGAAGTACTTCTGCATGTCGTGGATCAGCAGTGCGCAGCGGGACGTATCGATCGTCCAGTCCACCCGAGCAGCGGGAATCTCGTCGCCGGTGGGCAACTCGTACGGATCGATGCTCGGGATGGCCATGCGACTTCCTTCTGCGGTTCGGGGTACGCGTGCGGTCACCGACAGCGTCGGCATGCGTAGGCTACCCTAACCAACCCTGCGGTGGGATGTCTCGTCCCCGGATACGCGAGCGGCCCGCACCGGAGATCGGTGCGGGCCGCTCGGCGACAGCAGAAGAACCGTCAGATCAGACGCCAGTCCTCGAGGCCCTCGTACAGCGGCACGGACTGCGCCAGGGCGCTCACGCGGGTGCGCAGCGACTCGGCGTCGGCGCCACCGATGAGCGTCTGCGCGATGATCTCGGCGACCTCGGTGAACTGCTCGTCGCCGAAACCTCGGGTCGCGAGCGCCGGGGTGCCGATGCGCAGGCCCGAGGTCACCATCGGAGGACGCGGATCGAAGGGCACGGCGTTGCGGTTGACAGTGATGCCGACCTCGTGGAGAGCATCCTCACCCTGCTGGCCGTCGAGCTGCGAGTTGCGCAGGTCGACGAGGACCAGGTGCACGTCGGTGCCGCCGGTGAGCACCGAGATGCCCTTGTCGGCGACATCGGACTGCGACAGGCGATCGGCGATGATCCGGGCACCGGAGAGAGTGCGCTGCTGACGGTCCTTGAACTCGTCGCTCGCGGCGATCTTCAGCGCGACGGCCTTCGCGGCGATCGCGTGCATGAGCGGGCCGCCCTGCTGGCCGGGGAAGACGGCCGAGTTGATCTTCTTCGCCCATTCCTGCTTGGCGAGGATCAGGCCGGAACGCGGGCCACCGAGGGTCTTGTGCACCGTGGTGGAGACGACGTCGGCGTAGGGCACGGGCGACGGGTGCAGACCCGCGGCGACCAGACCAGCGAAGTGCGCCATGTCGACCCACAGGTAGGCACCGACCTCGTCGGCGATGGAGCGGAAGGCGGCGAAGTCCTCGTGGCGCGGGTAGGCGGACCAGCCGGCGACGATGACCTTCGGCTTCTCGCGCAGCGCGATGTCGCGGACCTCGTCCATGTCGATGCGGTGGTCGTCCTTGCTGACCCCGTAGGACGCGACGTCGTACAGCTTGCCGGAGAAGTTGAGCTTCATGCCGTGCGTGAGGTGACCGCCGTGCGCGAGGTCGAGACCGAGCAGCTTCTCGCCGGGGGTCATCAGCGCCATGAGCACCGCCGCGTTCGCCTGCGCACCCGAGTGCGGCTGGACGTTCGCGAAATCGGCGCCGAAGAGCTCCTTGGCGCGGTTACGGGCGAGGTCCTCGACGACGTCGACGTTCTCGCAGCCGCCGTAGTAGCGACGGCCGGGGTAACCCTCGGCGTACTTGTTGGTCAGGACGCTGCCCTGGGCCTGGAGGACGGCGCGCGGCACGAAGTTCTCCGACGCGATCATCTCGAGCGTGTCGCGCTGACGCGACAGCTCACCGGCCATGGCCTCGGCGACCTCGGGGTCGAGGTCGTTCAGTGCGGCAGTGTTCACGTCGGCGCCGGGCGCAGCGGTCATCGAGGTTTCTCCAAGCAGAGGGCGTCAGGGATACGACCTCCAGTCTACGAAGGCCGTCCACCGCTCCGGAAGCCGGTCCCCGAGCGACCTGCGGTTCACCGCAGGCTGCTGGGCACCAGGGGCTCGTCGAGCAGGCGCCGGAAACGGTCGGCGCGCTCGGCTCCGGCCGGAACTTGTTCGAGCCAGCCGCCGAGAAGCCGATAACCCTCGACGTAGGTGCTGATGTAGGCGCGCCACAACGGCGACGACAGGAACCGCAGCGACTGCCGGGCACGTTCGGGGCTCGACAGCGACCAGCGCTGCAGGAATTCCACGACCTCGTCGTGGCTGCGCCCGCGGTCGTGGAGCAGCAGCGCGGCGTCCTGCCGCACCGAGAGCAACTGCTCGGACGCCTCGGACAGTTGTTCGGCCAGTTCGCCGTCGAACCGGAGCCCGAGATCGGCGTAGATCTCCTGCGCCCACGCCCCCCAGCCCGGGCCGACGATCGCTTCGAGCGCGAGATCGGCGAGCCCTTCCGCCATGAGGCACTGCGGGGTGTTGACGAGGAACAACGTCTGCTCGGCCTGACCGCCGGCGACGAGACCGGCCTCCTTGCGGCAGTGCTCGGTGTGGTGCCCGGGATACGCCTCGTGCGCGATCAGCCGCGGCAGGTGGGCCATCGTCTGTTCGAGATCGGAGTTGATCGCGACCCGCGAACGGTAGTCGCCGAGGTAGTAGTTGAAGCCCGACCACGGCTTGTCGCCGACGACCTCGTACTCGACACGCTCGGTGTCGGGCAACGGGTAGACCGCCCGCACCTTCTCCCGCAGAGCGCTCGAGAACGCCTCGACGCATTCGGCGAGACGATCGGCGGGGATCACCTCGGACTTGCGGTGGGCCTGCATCCGTTCGGTGAGCGATCCGGTGCCGGGCAGCAACGCATCGAGGCGACGGTGCGCGTCGCGGTAGGTGTCCTCGTCGCCGGGCGCGATGCGGACGTCGAAGTACGCCTCGACCTCGTCGACGAAACCGATCTCCTCCCCCGCGAACTTGCGGGCCGAGCAGTCGAGGGCACGCAGATGCACGTCGAGGAAACGGGTGCGCTCGTCGGACAATGCCGCACCGGGAAGTTCGTCCCGCAGGCGTCGCGCGGTGTGTGATAGATCACGGGGATCGGGAGTCGGGGCGTTCTCGACCTTCCGCCGCAGCGCGGGATCGCCGGTGTAGGCATCGACGAACCCTTCCTCGAGCCGGTCGAAAGACAGGCCCAGCAGCAGATATTCGTTCACGAAGTCGTCGGCTCCCATACCGGCCGAGCCTAGTCGCTCGTCGGCGACCCGACACGGGAGAACCCGCCGCAGTGGGGACCCCGGGGAGGCATCCGCCTGTGTCAGCGAGCACAATCCGTTACATGGACATGCAACGCCGCATCCGCCGCGCCACCGGGAAGCCGTGCCGATGGCTCGTCTGAACGAACCGAGCCCGTATGTCGAGTTCGACCGCAAGCAGTGGCGGACGCTGCGGAAGTCGACTCCCCTCGTCCTCACCGAGGACGAGCTCATCGGGCTTCGGGGCCTGGGCGAGCAGATCGACCTCGCGGAGGTCGCGGAGGTGTACCTCCCCCTCGCCCGGTTGATCCATCTGCAGGTCGCAGCGAAGCAGCGGTTGTTCGCCGCGACCGCAACCTTCCTCGGGGAGAAGCATCCCGATCAGCAGGTGCCGTTCGTGATCGGTGTGGCCGGTTCGGTGGCGGTCGGCAAGTCCACCACGGCCCGTGTGCTGCAGGCGTTGCTGGCACGCTGGGACCACCACCCGCGGGTGGATCTCGTGACCACCGACGGTTTCCTCTACCCCACCAAGGAACTGGTGCGGCGTAACATCATGCACCGCAAGGGTTTTCCCGAGAGCTACGACCGACGCAAACTGCTGCGGTTCGTCACCGAGGTCAAGTCGGGGGCGGAAGAGGTTGCGGCGCCGATCTACTCCCACATCTCGTACGACATCATCCCGGGTCAGTACCACATCGTGCGACAGCCGGACATCCTCATCATCGAGGGCCTGAACGTCCTGCAGACCGGTCCGCGACTGATGGTCTCCGACCTGTTCGACTTCTCGATCTACGTCGACGCGCGTATCGAGGACATCGAGAAGTGGTACGTGGAACGCTTTCTCGCGCTGCGCAAGACGTCCTTCGCGGATCCCGAGGCGCACTTCCACCACTACGCGAACCTGTCGGACCGGGACGCGATGAGTGCCGCGAAGGAGATCTGGCACTCGATCAACCTGCCGAACCTGGTCGAGAACATCCTGCCGACGCGTCCCCGCGCGACCCTGGTCCTGCGCAAGGACTCGGATCACGCCATCAACCGGCTCCGGTTGCGCAAGCTCTGACGCGCCCCGCCGCTCGGCCCTGCTCCAGGCGCCGAACCGGCGGGTGCCGTCAGACGCCGAACCGGCCGTGCCGTCAGGCGCCGAACCGGCGGTGCCGTCAGGCGCCGAACCGGCGGTGCCGGGCGGCGTAGTCGCGCAGCGCGCGCAGGAAGTCGACCCGGCGGAACTCGGGCCAGTACGCCTCGGTGAACCAGATCTCCGAGTAGGCGGACTGCCAGAGCAGGAATCCGGACAGTCGCTGCTCGCCGGAGGTGCGGATCACGAGGTCCGGATCGGGCTGACCGGAGGTGTAGAGGTGACTGTCGACGCCGTCGACCGTCACCGACTGGACGAGCTCCTCGCCGCGCAGCCCCTGCGCGTACCGCACCCGCAGGAGCGACTGCACCGCGTCGACGATCTCCTGGCGACCGCCGTATCCGACGGCGACGTTGACGTGCGTGCCCGTCCGGCCCGCAGTGCCGGCCGCGGCCTCGTGCAGTCGCTTGGCGTGGTCGGACGGGAGGAGGTCGGTGGTGCCGACGATCTTCACGCTCCAGTTCTGGCCGGGCGCGGAGATCTCCTCCACCACGTCGGAGATGATCTCGAGCAGAGCATCGAGCTCCTCCGGGTCGCGCCGGAGATTCTCGGTGGACAGCAGGTAGATCGTCGCCGTCTCGATGCCGGCCGCGTCGCACCAGCCCAGCAACTCGGCGATCTTCTTGGCGCCTTCTCGGTGGCCGTGACTGACGTCGGTGAAGCCGTTCTCGCGCGCCCAGCGCCGATTGCCGTCGCACATCACCGCGACGTGTCGCGGACTCCGTGCTCCTTCGAGTTCCTTCAGCAGCCGGCGTTCGTAGAGCCGGTACAGCAATCCGCGGACGCTCACCCCGTCATCACCACGCGAGTCACATTACGCCCAGGCGTAGGGGCGGTCGCGTCGGTGGTCACAGAGTCTCCCGCGGTGCGGTTCGACGCTGTAACGTGGCGACGGAACAAACCTACGGGTGCGTAGGTTACCGTCCGGTACCGGAAGGAGCGCACGCATGACGGCCTTCGGCCTCGAGGAACTACCCGTCAAACCGCGGATGCGCGGATGGATCCACGCCTGGGCCTTCGGTGTGGCCGTCGTCGCCGGCGTCGCCCTCGTCTCGGCCGCCGCCTTCCTCGCCGACCGCCCGGACGCAGTACTCCCCGCGACGATCTACAGCCTCACCGTGTGCGGTGTGTTCGGCGTCAGCGCGCTCTACCACCGCCTGAACTGGGGTCCCCGGGCCCGCGTGTGGATGAAGCGCGCCGACCACTCGATGATCTTCGTGTTCATCGCCGGCAGCTACACCCCGTTCGCGACACTCGCCCTGCCCCCGGAGTCCGGGCGACCGCTGCTGATCGTCGTGTGGGCGGGCGCGACGGCGGGCGTGGCCCTGAAGATGCTGTGGCCTACGGCGCCGCGCTGGGTCGGTGTGCCGCTGTATCTGTTGCTCGGATGGGCGATCGTGCCCGTTGCCGGACAGCTGGTCGCCGAGGTCGGTCTCGCTCCCATGCTGCTCCTGCTGGTCGGAGGGCTGTTCTACAGCGGAGGAGCGATCCTCTACGCGACCCGCTGGCCCGATCCGTGGCCCGCGACCTTCGGGCACCACGAGTTCTTCCACGCGGCCACGGTCATCGCGGCACTATGTCACGCGATAGCGGTGTGGCTCGTGATTCTCGGTTGAAACCTCACCGACCGCTTCGTGCAACTTCTCACACCATCTGAAGCAACCGGCACCCGTTTGTAGACTCGCGGGGGATGTCTATTCCGTTGCTCGCCTTCGAACTGACCGAGACCAACCGGGACTGGCTGATCCACCGGCCGCTGGCGATCGTGAGTTACATCGTCGTCGCGATCGTGCTCCGCTTCGTCCTCCACCGGCTGATCGACCGCATGACGAAGCCGCGTGAGAGATCCGGCAAGCCCCGCCGATCGTTCCTCGCCCCGCTCCAGGAACGCGCCGAACGCGCCATCGGTGATCCCTATGCGCGCGAACGCCGCATCCAGCGCGCCCAGACGATCGGCTCGGTGTTCAAGTCCGGTGTCTCGGTCGTCGTGCTCGCCTGGGTGGTGCTCCAGACGCTCGACACGCTCGGCTTCAACGTCGCGCCGTTCATCGCCTCGGCCGGTATCGCCGGTGTCGCGCTCGGTTTCGGTGCGCAGAACCTCGTGCGGGACTTCATCTCGGGCATGTTCATGCTGCTCGAGGACCAGTACGGCGTGGGCGATGTGGTGGACCTCGGCGACGCGGTGGGCACCGTCGAGTCGGTCGGCCTGCGCGTGACGACCGTCCGCGACATCGACGGCACCCTGTGGTTCTGCCGCAACGGTGAGATCCTGCGCGTCGGCAACATGAGCCAGGGCCACGCCGTCTCCGTGGTCGACGTGCCCATCGCACCGACCTCCAACGTCGACCGCGCCTGCCAGATCGCCCTGCGGGCCGTGCTCGACGGCGTCGAACGCGAGGACATCGCACCCGACGTCCTGGAGAAGCCCGAACTGCTCGGGGTCAACTCCGTGACGGCGGGTGCGGTGACGCTGCGGCTGACCGTGCGCGTGCGGGCCGGCAAGCAGTGGGCGATCCGCCGCAGCCTCACCCGCGCGGTGCTCGAGGCGTTCGATCAGCACGGCATCGAGTCGCCGAATCTCGCGGTCGCAGCCCCTGCGACCGGTTAGACCTTCTCGGTCACGCGCTCCTGCGCCGGTTCCTCGGCGGTCTGCGGGCCGCCGCGGAACCGGTCGAAGGCAACCACGAACAGCAACGAGACCGCACCCCAGATCACGAACGTGATCAGGTGCGTTCCGACGGCATCGCCCCCGAAGTAGAGGATCGACCGCACCGATTCCACGGCCGCCGGCATCGGCAGCACGCCGTGCAGGAACTTGAAGATCTCCGGCGTCATGTAGACCGACATCGCACCGTTCGAGGCGGGTACGCCGATGAACATCAAGATGCCGACGGCGGGGATGACGGAGAGCAGACCGAACAGGCGGTGCAGCGCCAAAGTGAACATCGATGTCGTGAACGTCGCGACGATGCCGACACCCCACAGCGGGAGGAAATGCCCGTCGACAGCTCCGGTGATCGGGTCGGCGATCACCCAGAGCAGGGCCGGCATGAACAGCGCCCACCCGGCGGAGATGGGCACGATCTGTCGCAGGACCATCGCGGCGGGCTGCGCACCGCCGGCTACGACGACCACCATGAAACCGGACATGATCCAGCCCATGGCGACGTAGAGCGTCACCGTGCCCATCGTGTCGGAGCCCGGCAGCGGCGCGATGTTCTCGACGACGAGCGGCAGCTGCATACCCGCGGCGACCTGCTCGAAGGTCTGCTGCACGACCTGCTGCTGGCTCATCCCTGCGGCCTCGTTGGTGATGATGGTCGCGGTGGGCGAGGTGGCGGACGGCAGGACGAAGGCGGCGACGATCTCACGGTCCTGCACGGCAGCGCGGGCGTCGTCGATGGAGTCGGACGTACGCAGGTCGAACAGACCGGCCATGTTCTGTTCGAGCCCGGCGACCGTCTGTTCCGCCTGTTCGGTTGTCGCGGCGACCACGGTGACCGGCATCTCGCGCGGCGTCGGCTGGTACATCGCGCCGAGCATGATCGAGAGCATCAGTACGACCATGGCGAACGGGAAGAACGCCAGCGTCAGGTACCGGACGCGGTTGCTCTTCGGACGGGGTCCGGAGGTGAGCGAGGGCATCGTGATCTCGGGATCGCCCGCGTCGGGGTTGCGGCGACGCTTGAGGGCATCGACACCGAGCGTCGCGGCGAGGGCGAGCAGCGCGCCGATCACCAGGACCGTGATGTGGCCGCCGAGTCCGTCACCACCGAAGTAGACGACCGACCTCAGGGCTTCTCCTGCGGCCGCAGTGGGCAGGAAACCGTGGAGCGGGACGTAGATCGACGGCAACGCGTAGATCGACATGCCGAGGTTCGACGCGGGGACGCCGAGGACCATCACGAAGAGCATGCCCACCAGGACCGCCATCGGTCCGAGGATCCGGGTGAGGAACAACTGCACCGAGCCCACGGCGAAGATGGACAGCCAGCTGATTCCCAGCAGCGTCGCGGTGGGGCCCTCGACCGCGCCGAGGATCGGGCCTGCGACGACACACACGAGGGTGCCGATCAGCACCGACCAGGCTGCGAGCAGGGGCACGATGCGACGGAAGCGCAGCAGCTCGGGCGAGTTGGACAGCATGATGCTCAGCGGCATGTAGCCCGCGAGCATCAATGCCTGCGCCATGAACATCACGCCCAGACCGGCCATGTCGTGGTCCGGCAGCGGAGCCAGGTCCTCGACGGTGAGGTCGAGGCCCGATCCGATGATCGGCGGGGCCACCAGACCGGTGACCATGTTCGACTGCGAGGCCCCGGCGGCGCCGGCGGTGTACACGGCGGCGGTGCCCGCGTCGGACAACGAGACCGCGCCCGCCACCTCTCGCGAGAGCACGAGGTCGCGTGCCTGCTCGTCGGTTCCGACGACGCGGACGTCGACCGCCTCCGGATCGGCGCCCTCGAGCGCGCGGGCGAAGTCGTAGGCCTGCTGCGACGATCCGGCGACGGCGATCGGCATGTCGTGCGGAGCAGGCGCATGCATCGCGTACAGGTAGCCGGTGATCATCATGCCGACCATCAACAGCGGCATCACGAAGATCGCGACGTAGCGCCCGATCTGTTCCTTACGGGCGCGGGCGAGCTCGGCCTCGGTCGCGCCGTCACCTCCCGGTGGATCGTTCTTCTCGGTCGTAACGGTGTCGGTCACTGACGAACTCCTCGATATCCGGTCACGGACTGAACGCTTCCCGGCCGGTACCGGCAACTCGGAAATACGCTGACTGACTTAAAAATCTACGCCGCGTGTCTTAAAGTGAACAACCTGAGACACTGGTGACGTTCGTCCCACCTACCGATGAGCCGTACGGCAGAACGAGAGAGCAGCGGGTTCCAGCGTGAGCACCTACGGCGACCAGGCACGGCGAGCACTACTCGACTCCGCGGAGGAGCTGTTCGCGACCCACGGCGTCGACGGTGTCTCGAACCGCCGCATCGCCGAGCACGCGGGCAACGCGAACCACTCGGCCGTCAACTATCACTTCGGGAGCAGGGAAGAACTCGTCCGTGCCATGGTCACCCGCTACGCCGAGGACACCCGCCGACGACGAGCCGAACTCGTCGGGTTGCTCGGCCCCGAACCGGGACTGCGCGACTACCTGAGCTGCCTCGTCGTCCCGTTCACCGATCAGCTCGCATCGATGCCCGTCCCCGGTTGGCGCGCCCGGTTCCTCCGACAGCTGCGGACGGTCCCCTCGATGGTCGACATCGCGGCCCGGAACGTCGTCGAGGATCCCTATCTCGACGCTCTGATCGAACGGGCCAGGGCGTGCGTCGCCGACATCCCCGACGTGGTGATCACCGGCCGGTCGTGGCTACTGGGGAAACTCGTCGTGGACGCATGCGCCGACTACGAAGCACGCCTGGAACGGGAACGGGTGGAACCCGACTGGACGGGTTTCGCCCTGTTCCTCGTCGACGCGATCGCCGGAATGCTCGAAGCACCGGTGACGAGCACGGGCGATTTCCTCGGCTCGCGCACCGTCTCCGCGTGGCCGTGACAGGTCAGACCGCGGTGAGGACCTCGCGCAGTTCCGTCGCCGTCGTCACCGGCCGATCGCACACGAAGCCCCGGCACACATAGGCCGCGGACGCTCCGTCGACGAGCGGCCGACCGTCGAGCAGCGGCGACGAGTCGGGTTCGCCGCCCACCACGATGGCTCCCCCGGGCGCGATCCGGCGCGCGAGGTCGAGGAGTTCACCGCCACCCGCGACGGCGACCTGCAGCGGACCGCGCACCGACGCCTCGGCCACCGTCAGCCAGTGCCCTCCGGCACGCGGCGCCTTCTCGAGCAGGATCGACGCCGCCGACAGCGACAGCGCGGCTGCGTCGGCGTAGCGGGGGTCGTCGTGCACGAGCGCGGACAGACCGAGCAGCGCCTCGGCGATCAGCGAGGCCCCCGAGGGCGTCGCCCCGTCGACCGCATCGCGCGGCCGGGCGACCAGCGATTCGGCGTCGTGCGCGGTGTCGAACCAGCTCCCTGGACGATCCGGATCCGCGAACTGCGTGAGCGCGACGTCGGCGAGTTCTCGCGCGCGCTCGACCCAGGCCCGGTCCCCGGTCCCCTGATGGACGGCGAGCAGTGCGGTGACGAGCGCTCCGTAGTCCTCGAGCACGCCCGCGGGAGATCCGACGACACCTCCGAGCGACGCGCGGCGCAGTCGTCCGTCGACGAGGTGCCGGTCGAGCAGAAACCGCGCGCACCTCGCCGCGGCGTCGATCCAGGCGGGTTCGCCCAGTGCGACGCCGGCCTCGGCCAGTGCGGTGATGGCGAAGCCGTTCCAGGCGGTGACGACCTTGTCGTCGCGCCCGGGTTGCGCGCGATCCTGCCGGGCCACGAACAGGCGGGCCCGCACGTCGGCGAGACGGGCCGGATCGTCGGGCTCGTCGAGCAGCTGCAACACCGAGGTGCCGTGTTCGAAGGTGCCGCCGGGAGTGACGGTGAAGGCCTCCGCGGCCCACCGGCCGTCCTCCGCGCCGAGCACCTCGACGAGCTGGTCGGGAGTCCACACGTAGGTCAGACCCTCGATCCCGTCGGTGTCGGCGTCGAGCGCCGAGGCGAATCCGCCGTCGACGGTGAGCAGGTCGCGCAGCAGGAACTCAGCGGTCTCCCGGGTGATCCGCGTCGGCAGTCCCGCGCCGGTCACCCGCGCGAGGTGCGCGTACAACCGCAGGAGCAGCGCATTGTCGTAGAGCATCTTCTCGAAGTGCGGCACGGTCCAGGCGACGTCGACGCTGTAGCGGGCGAAACCGCCTCCGAGCTGGTCGTAGATCCCGCCCCGCGCCATCGCGTCGGCCGTGCGTTCGACGAGACCGAGCGTGTCGGCGGAGCCTGTGCGCTCGTATCCGCGCAGCAGACCCTCGAGCAGGTTGGACGGCGGGAACTTGGGTGCGCCCCCGAAGCCACCGTGTTCGCGGTCCTCGTCGGTGGCGATCGCGGCGGCCGCCGCGTCGAGCAGGGCCGCCTCGACGGCGGCCTCCCCCACGGGCAGTCCCCCGCTGCTGCGACGGAGTTCGGTGGCCACGGCGTCGGCGGCCTGCGCGACCTCGTCGCGACGGTTGTGCCAGGTCTCGGTGATGGCTTCGAGCAGCTGGACGAAGGACGGCATGCCGCCGCGCGGCGTGCTCGGGTAGTACGTACCGCAATAGAAGGGGGAACCGTCGGGAGTGAGGAAGCAGGTCATCGGCCAGCCACCCTGACCCGTCATGGCGACGGTCGCGTTCATGTAGACCGCGTCGATGTCCGGCCGTTCCTCGCGGTCGACCTTGATGCACACGAAGTTCTCGTTCATGACGGCGGCCGTGGCCTCGTCCTCGAACGACTCGTGTGCCATCACGTGACACCAGTGGCAGGCCGCGTACCCGATCGACAGCAGGATCGGCACGTCGCGCTCGCGCGCCTCGGCGAGCGCGTCGTCGCCCCATTCCTGCCAGTGGACCGGATTGTCGGAGTGCTGCCTCAGATAGGGGCTCAGGGCGTCGGCCAGTCGGTTCGCCATGCCCCCACGCTACGGAAGGAGCGCCCTCCGTGACGGCCGGTCGTCAGCTTCCCTTGGTGGGCTCCGGACGTTCCGGATCGGTGGCCTTCGTGCCGCCGGCCTTCTCCTCCTCGGCTCCACCGGGGACCGCGCCCGGCAGCGTGCCGTCGTCCACGGCCTGGTCGGGCTCGGGATGCTCCGGCTGGAAGTTCTCGGGCAGCTTCCGCAGCCGCTTGTTCATGTTCCAGATCAGCAGCGCGGTCGCGACCAGCAGGACCACCACGATGGCCAGTCCCAGTGGGGACGCCTTGCCGAACTCGGGGCCGGTCGGCTCCTGGGCCAGAATCTCGACGGCCAGAACATCGACCGCGAGCGTGCCTATCGTCATTTGCCCTGTCCGTCCTCGATGCCCGCGAACAGATCCGTCTCGGGAAGCTCCGTGCTCACGCGGGTCTTGGCCAACTCGAACTCCTCGGTCGGCCACACCTTCTGCTGGATGTCCAACGGCACCGCGAAGAACGATCCGTTGGGGTCGATCTGGGTGGCGTGGGCCCGCAGCGCGTCGTCGCGCTTCGGGAAGTAGTCGCCACAGGTGATCTGGGTGGTGACGCGACCCATGATGTCGCCCTGCTCGGTGCGCCACTTGTTGAGCCACTGCTCCATCGGGAACGGCTCGCCGCGACGCTCGTACTCCTCGCGGAACAGCTCGAGCCGCTTACGGATGAAACCGTGCGAGTAGTAGAGCTTGCTCACCGCCCAGGGCTCGCCCAGCTCGGGATGGAAATCCGGATCCGCGGCCGCTTCGTAGGCCGCGACCGACACCTCGTGGCACCGGATGTGGTCGGGATGCGGGTAGCCACCGTTCTCGTCGTAGGTGGTCATGACGTGGGGGCGGAACTCGCGCACCGACTGCACGAGCCGGCGGACCGGTTCGTCGAGCGGGATCGCCGCGAAGCACCCCTCCGGCAGCGGAGGCTTGGGGTCGCCCTCGGGCAGTCCGGAGTCGACGAAGCCGAGCCACTGCTGCCGCACCCCGAGGATGCGGGCGGCCTCGGCCATCTCCTCCTGGCGCACCTCGCTCATGCGTTCGCGAATGCCCGGCACGTCCATGGCGGGGTTCAGGATGTCGCCGCGCTCTCCGCCCGTGAGCGTGACCACCAGGACCTCGTGTCCCTCGGCCGAGTACCGGGCCATCGTGGCCGCGCCCTTGCTCGACTCGTCGTCGGGATGGGCGTGCACGGCCATGAGCCGTAGTCCGCTCACGTGTATTCCTCCACCTCACGTCGTCTGCTTCGCCGGAACCGACCCTGCGCCCGCGTCGCGGTCGCTACGGATCCGTCCTCTATAGTTCCACCTGATAATTCCGACGTCAGCCGTGACCCTGCGGCGACGCCCGATCCATCGTTCCGCTGTGAAAGCAAAGTGATGAGCAACACCCTGCCCACCGACCGGTACCCCTCCTCCCGGTACCCCGGGCCCCGCGTGTCGACACGCGGCAAGCGCTGGGGTTTCACCATCGCCGGTCTGCTCGCCGGGCTCGTCGTGGCGTTCGTGCTGTTCCAGAACAACTCGGCTCCGATCGAATCGGAGGTCGTCGCCTTCGAGATCATCGACGACAGCACCATCGACATCCAGCTCAAGGTCACGCGGGACGATCCGTCCGAGGATGCCGTCTGCATCATCCGGGCACGGTCGAAGGACGGCAGCGAGACCGGACGACGCGAGGTCCTCGTCCCGGCGTCCGATTCGCAGACGGTCGTGCTGACCTCCACGGTCAAGACGTCACAACGCCCCGGAATGGGCGATACCTACGGCTGCAGCACCGAGGCTCCCGACTACCTCCGCGCACCCTAGGAAACTGCCGCGACCAGCGGCTTCCTGCGCTTTTCCGGAGCAGCGACGGTAGTGATGCTAAAATAGCCGGATACACGGTTCCACCCTTTGGGGCCGTGTATTGCTGCATAAGAGCATCAACAGACAGTACGACTTCCGTTCAGCCTGACAACCAGGGGGGACGACGGGGGTCGTGCTGTCGCGGTCGTTGCATGTGCACGACTTGTCCACGGAGCCGGGGGCTCCAACCCGAAGGAAGTGATCGAGGATGACCGAGACCCAGGTGACCTGGCTGACGCAGGAGTCGTACGACCGACTCAAGGCCGAGCTGGACCAGCTCATCGCGAATCGTCCTGTCATCGCCGCCGAGATCAACGAGCGTCGCGAGGAAGGCGACCTCAAGGAGAACGGCGGCTACCACGCGGCCCGCGAGGAGCAGGGCCAGCAGGAAGCCCGTATCCGTCAGCTCCAGGAGCTGCTGGGCACCGCCAAGGTCGGCGTCGCTCCGACCGAGTCGGGCGTGGCCCTCCCCGGTTCCGTCGTCACCGTCTACTACGCCGGCGACGAGACCGACACGGAGACGTTCTTGATCGCGACCCGCGAAGAAGGCGCCCGCAACAGCGAGCTCGAGACCTACTCCCCCAGCTCGCCCCTCGGTGGCGCCCTGATCGACGCGAAGGTCGGCGAGACCCGCGAGTACACGCTGCCCAACGGCAACACCATGAAGGTGACCCTGGTGAGCGCGGAGCCGTACCGCGGCTGATCGCCGAGTACCCTACCGCGGCTGATCCCCTCCGCAGCCGAAAGGCCCGACCGGATTCTCGGTCGGGCCTTTCGCGTGTTCACGGCAGGCGTCAGAAGATGCGCCGCGCCTTCATGTCGGGGAAGACCGGCCCCACCCGCACGACGTCGCCGGTGGTGGGTGCGTGCACCATCTGCCCGCCGCCGATGTAGATGGCGACGTGACCCGGTCCGCCGGCCTGCCAGTTGCCGAACAGCAGGTCGCCGGGGCGCGCCGCGTACAGCGGCACCTCGGTGCCGATGTGCCACTGCGTCTCGGACGTGCGCGGCAGCGTGATGCCCGTCGCGGCGAAGACCGCGTACGACGTCAGGCCGGAGCAGTCGAAACCGCCGCCGGACGGCCCGTTGATGTTGCCGCCACCCCAGACATACGGCAGACCGAGGTACTTGAACGCCAGGTCGACGATGCGATTACCGATGTCGCCGGCTCCACCTCCGATGCCCAGACCGAGGAACGGCGAGAGCAGGCGGGCGAAGACGTGTTCGGTCGCGCGGATCTTCGCGACGTAGGGCTTCGTCTGGTTCTCGTAGTCGGGATGACCGGACGGCATGCCACCCGAGCGTTTCACCGCACCGAGGCCGGCGTTGTACGCCGCGAGAGTCAGATCGAGGGTGTCGCCTTCGACCAGACCGCGCTTCTTCCAGTCGTCGATGAGCTTGTAGTTGTCGCACAGGAGGTTGCCGGACGCCATCACCGGATCGGCGATACCGAGGACGTCGGCCTTGCCGTCACCGTCGGCGTCCTTGCCGTACTGGTCCCAGGTGCCGGGCATGAACTGCCCCGGACCGCGGGCACCGACCGGCGAGACCGGCGCGGTCGGGCCGTACCGGAAACCGTTCTCGGCGGAGTAGAGGGCCGCAAGGACCGGTGCGGAGACCCCTTCGCACAGTTCGCCGGCCTTCTTCAGCCACGGCGCGAACACGGCGATCGCACCGATGGGTGCGAGTCGCGTTCCGGGAAGGATCGCCGGGATCGACGGCAACGTGATCCCGGTGCCCGGGATCGTGGGGCCCGGTTGCGGGTTCCCGACCGTACCGGTCGCCGGGGGTTGGACCGGCATCCCGAAGGGCCCGGGACGCGCGGCCGGCGGTTCGGGCGCCAGAGCGGGCGGAGCCGCTTCCGGATCTGCGGGGTGCAGGGCCGCGGCCGCCTCCTCGGGCAGATGCGGCTCGATCGCTCCCGCGACCGCCGTGGTCGCATCCGCGACCGCCTGTTGTGCTCCCTGCTGCATCGGCTCCGGCAACGACGCGACGAGATTCGCCACATCCGTGTCGGCGTTCTCGGCAGTTGCCTCGAACGACTCGATCGCCCCGTTGATCTGATCCTTGATCTCTGCTGGTAGGTCCACGCCCTGAACGAGCGCACTTGCTGCCGTAGCCACTGCCACGATGACCGCAGACGGGTCCACCGACATCCGCTACCCCCACATCCATCCATCAAACCGCTCTCACCGTAGCTGTGAGTTCGATCACCAGTACGGCTTCCGGATGTTCTTATCACATATATTCAGGAACACGTTCTAGTATTGGGGCCAGTGGGACCAATGTTTCCTGAGCGACCGGAGTTACGGTTCCGGATAGAAGTCTGCGGCGTCCGGCTGGGTCAGGACGTCCATGATGTCCACCGGATCGACCGCGTCCTCGTCCAGCAGCGTGACGAGCGTGTCCCGCTGGTCCTCCGTCACCGGTTCACAGCCGCCGGGCATCACCCACCGGTCCTCCCCCACCGGCATCACACGGGCGCACAGCAACGTCCCGGCGGGCACCTCCCCCGCGAGCCAGGGCGCGGACACCTCCACCACCCGATCGCTGCGGACGTCGCGCAGCGTGAGCGACTCCTCCGGCGCACTCGCCTCGACCTCGAAGACCGAACGCTCGACCGCCAGCCACGAACGGGCGAGCTCGGTCTCGTCCTCGGGCAACAACTCACCGCGACGCTCGACGAAATCCGCGAACGCGCCGGCATCGAAGAGCAGGACGTCCTCGACGAGAGGATCGGTGACGGCCTCGGCCACCGCGTCGTCGTCCCCGTAACCGGAACGCGCCTCCGCCAACGCGACCCGCTGTTCGGCCCACCCGGGTTCGAGGGCGTGCATGGCCGCCTTCATGTACAGCCAGTCGGAGCGTTCCTCGAGCGAGTGCTCGGCGCGCCCGAGATGGCACGCCTTGTACTTGCGGCCCGACCCGCACCAGCAGCGGTCGTTGCGGCCGAGCCCCGGGACCTCCTTCGGCCGGTACCGTTCGAGCAGTTCGCGGAGGGGATGCTCGTCACCACCCGGCACCCGGGCGAGCAGGGACAGTCCCCGGATCGCGTCCCCACGGTCGGAGGCGAAGCGCGCGAGGTCGAACAACGGCAGGTCGAATGCGGAGTCGAGATCGGCCGAACGTTCGTAGTGCCGTTCGGCTTCCGCGATGCGTCCGGTCGATTCGGCCGCGCGACCGGCGATCCAGTGCGCCGCCCCCGCCGCGCGTCGCGGCGCATGGTCGAGCAACCACAACGCGGCCTGCTCGATCGCCTCGGGCGCGAGCTTCTCCCCCACCAGTTCGTCGTAGACGGTCTCGGCGATCTCGGGATCGGACAGCACCGAGTACAGACCCGACTTGCCCACGGCGAAACGCTCGTCGAGTTCGGTGTCGTCGCCGCGTTCGAGGGCTTCGACGAGCGATGCGAACAGGGCCACGCCGGGCACGGCGTCGACGGGGATGCCGAGCTGTTCGGCATAGGTCTCGAACATCGCCCGGTCGGAGTAGCCGTCGAAGTCGAATCCGTTCGGTGCCACCAGGTCTCCACTGCGGACCAGGCCGGCCTCGGCGAGCAGTTCCCCGAGCGGCAGGGACGGCGCGGAGAACGCGTCGGGAGCGTCGGCGAGCACGTCGAGGAAGGTGCCCTCGAGGCTCGCCACCTGCTCGCGGGCGATGCCCTGTTCGAGCGCATGCACGAATTCGCTCTCACCGCTCCGGACTTCGTCGTCGACCACAGCGAACGACAGGCGACCGTCCCGCACGGTGAGCGCGAGCAGACCTCCCGGCCGGTAACCCGACAGGGCACCTTCGGGAAGGACGATCGTCTCGCGGCCGGCGACCCCATCCGAATCCGGATCGGTCTGCGTGGCAGCATCTTCGGATCCACCGGGCTGCACGAGATCGAACTCGTCGTCCTCGGAGACGAGCAACAGGAGCGGTTCGATGTCGTCGACGGGGATCGCGTGCCGGTCGAGTTCGTCCGCGGTGAGGCGGTGTGTGAGCATCCTGCCCTCGAACAGCGCATCCGTCGCCGCGACACGGTCGTCGGACAACCACAGCAGCAGCGGATGGGGCTCCGACTGTTCGAGATCGATCATCACCTGCTCGGCGGAGCCGAATCCGTGCTCCTCGAGATGATCTGCCACCTCGTCGATCGTCATGGGTCCGTGGCGCCGTACCGTGTCGAGCACGGTGTCCCACAGGGCCGATTCGGGATGTTCGCTGTCCGTCACCACGTGATCGTACGGCCCCCGACAGCGCTTCCGGGGGCTATGCGGTTCCTTCCGCACGTCGTCGTCACGCATCACGCATCGCAGACGGCCTTCAGTCGGGTGCGGGCCCAACCGGCCAGCGTGGTCGGTGTCGTCGTGGTGTACTCGCGGGGGTTCTCCGGCACGAATCCGTCCCGGATACCGGCCGTCATGTCGACGATCGACGCCACCTGCTGCGGAGTCGGCCCGGCGGCCCTAAGTTCGGCGCGGACGTCGTCGTCCGAGACCTGACGGACCGCCACGGAGCGATCCAGCGCTTCGCCGAGCACGGCGGCGACCTCCCGGAACGACAGGTCCTCCGGACCGTGCACCGCTTGGACGTGCCGTCCGTACCAGTCGGAGGAGAGCGACCGGGCGGTCGCGACGGCGGCGATGTCCTCGGGCGCCACCCACGGGAGCGGACGGTCGACGTCCATCGCCGTCGTGAGCGTGCCCGCGAGGATCGACTCGAGGTCGAAGAGCAGATTGGTGAAGAAGTACCCGCAGCGCAGGTGGGTCACGTCGATGCCCAGCTCGTCGAGGGCGGTCTCCGTGAGGGCAAGACCGTCGATGTCGCCCATCCCCGTCTGCGTTCGGCGCCGACGCTCGACTGGAAGACGACCCTGCGGATCCCGTTGGTTCGGACGGCGGCGACGAGGCTCTCGGTGGCCGACCGGTAGCCGTCGAGCGGGTCGGGCAGGGAGGTCGGCGGGTCTACCCAGTACAGGGCGTCGATCCCCTCCGTGGCGTCGACGACCGAGTTCGCATCCAGTTGGTCCACGCGAACGACGTCGACGTACTCGCGCACATCGGAGGGCAGGGCGGACGGATGCCGGAGCAGGACGCGGGGACGGAGTCCGGCCTGCACGACCAGCCGTACGACGTGGCGCCCGACGTTCCCGGTCGGTGTGGTGATGGCGACGGTCATGCCTCCGACTCTCCCGAAACGGAAGGCGATGCGTCGATGTTTTCCTCGATCGATACGAGAAGAAGGCGCCCTCCCGGACGCCTTCTTCTCGTGTCTTCTACGGCCGGTGTGTCAGCCGAGCGCCTGTTCGACGTCGGCGAGCAGGTCGGCGGCGTCCTCGATGCCCACCGACAGCCGCACGAGATCCTCGGGCACCTCGAGCAGCGACCCGGCGGTGGAGGCGTGGGTCATCGCACCCGGATGCTCGATGAGCGACTCCACACCACCGAGCGACTCGGCGAGGGTGAAGATCTCGGTGCGCTTGCAGAAGTCCAGCGCGGCCTGACGGCCACCGGCGAGGCGCACGGAGATCATGCCGCCGAAGCGACGCATCTGCTTGGCCGCGTACTCGTGGCCCGGATGCGATTCGAGACCCGGATACAGCACCTTGCTCACGGCGGAGTGGCCCGACAGGAAGTCGACGAGCTTCTCGGCGTTGTCGGAGTGCTTCTCCATCCGCACCGCGAGCGTCTTGATGCCGCGCAGCGTGAGGAAGGCGTCGAACGGGCCCGGCACGGCACCCGCACCGTTCTGCAGGAACGCGAAGGCGGTGTCGAGCTCCTCGTCATTCGTCACCAGTGCGCCACCGACGACGTCGGAGTGACCACCGATGTACTTGGTGGTCGAGTGCAGCACGACGTCGGCGCCGAAGGTGAGCGGCTGCTGCAGGTACGGCGACGCGAAGGTGTTGTCGACGACGAGCTTGGCACCACCCTCGTGCGCGATGTCGGCGAGCGCGGAGATGTCGCCGATGTTGAGCAGCGGGTTGGTGGGCGTCTCGACCCACACGAGCTTGGTGTTCGGGCGCACGGCCGCGCGCACCTCGTCGGCGTCGTTGACGGCGGCGGGGGTGTACTCGATCCCCCACTGCGTGAACACCTTGTCGATGAGACGGAAGGTGCCGCCGTAGGCGTCGTTCGGGATGACGAGGTGGTCGCCCGGACGCAGCACCGAACGGAGCAGGCAGTCGGTGGCGGCCATGCCCGAGCCGAACGCCCGGCCGTAGGCGCCGTTCTCGAGCGCGGCGAGGTTCGCCTCGAGGGGACGACGGGTGGGGTTGCCGGTGCGGGCGTACTCGAAGCCGTTGCGCATCTCACCGACACCGTCCTGGGCGAAGGTCGAGGACGCGTAGATCGGCACGTTGACGGCACCGGTCTGGGGGTCGGGCTCGTACCCGGCGTGGATGGCGCGGGTCGCGAAACCGTGCTGGTTCTGGTCTGTCATGAAGATCTGTGTCCTATCGGCCTTGAGAGATGAATCCGAGCAGGTCGTGGCGGGTGATGACACCGACGGGCTTGCCGTCGTCGATCACCATGAGCGCGTCGGTGTCGCCGAACGCCTTCGTGGCGGCGTCGATCGACTCGCCCACGCCGATGTTCGGCAGCGGCGGGCTCATGTGCTTCTCGACCGGATCGGCGAGATGCGCGCGACCCTCGAAGACCGCGCTGAGCAGTTCGCGCTCGCTGACCGAACCGGCCACCTCACCTGCGGTGACGGGCGGCTCGGCACCCACGACCGGCATCTGCGAGACGCCGTATTCGCGGAGGATCTCGATGGCGTCGCGCACCGTCTCGGACGGGTGCGTGTGCACGAGGTCGGGCAGGTCGCCGCTCTTGCCGCGCAGCACGTCGCCGACGGTGGAGTCGTCGGGCTTGCCGTCGAGCGGCGCGCGCAGGAAGCCGTAGCTGGCCATCCACTTGTCGTTGAAGATCTTCGACATGTAGCCGCGGCCACCGTCGGGCAGCAGCACGACGACGACCGCGTCGGGGCCCTCACGCTCGGCGACCTGCAGCGCGGCGACGACGGCCATGCCGCACGAGCCACCGACGAGCAGGCCCTCCTCGCGGGCGAGGCGACGGGTCATCTCGAACGAGTCGGCGTCGGAGACGGCGATGATCTCGTCGGGAATCGACGGGTCGTAGGCGGAGGGCCAGAAGTCCTCACCCACACCCTCGACGAGGTACGGCCGGCCGGTGCCGCCCGAGTACACAGAGCCCTCGGGGTCGACGCCGACGACCTTCACCGCACCGTTGGAGACCTCCTTGAGGTACCGGCCGGTGCCCGAGATGGTGCCGCCGGTGCCGACGCCCGCGACGAAGTGCGTGATCTTGCCGTCGGTGTCGTTCCAGATCTCCGGGCCGGTGGTCTCGTAGTGGCTCGCCGGGCCACCCGGGTTGGAGTACTGGTTGGGCTTCCAGCCGCCGGGGAGCTCGCGGGCGAGACGGTCGGAGACGCTGTAGTAGCTGTCGGGGTGCTCCGGCGGGACGGCGGTCGGGCACACGACCACCTCGGCGCCGTAGGCCCGCAGCACGTTGCGCTTGTCCTCGCCGACCTTGTCGGGACACACGAACACGCACTTGTAGCCGCGCTGCTGCGCGACCAGGGCCAGGCCGATGCCGGTGTTACCGGAGGTGGGCTCGACGATCGTCCCACCCGGCTTCAGTTCGCCCGAGGCTTCGGCCGCATCGATCATCTTCACCGCGATGCGGTCCTTGGAGCTGCCGCCGGGATTGAGGTATTCGATCTTCGCCGCTACGAGCCCCGATCCGGGTTTCACCACCGTGTTGAGCTTGACGAGGGGGGTGTTTCCGATGAGGTCGATGACGGAATCCGCAATGCGCATGACTCCATGTTCCCACGTCGTGACTTTCCGGCAGGGTGACGGTGTACACCCCGGGAAACGACCTCCGCGAAACGACGAAGACCCCGGACCGTGGCCCGGGGTCTTCGTGGCGTTCTGCTAGTCGTTCTGGAAGTAGCTGAGCAGTCGCAGGATCTCGACGTACAGCCACACCAGGGTGACGGTCAGGCCGAGGGCGACGCCCCAGGCAGCCTTCTCCGGAGCCTGTGCGCGGATCAGCTGATCGGCGGAGTCGAAGTCCAGCAGGAAGCTGAACGCCGCGATGCCGATGCACACGAGGCTGAAGATGATGGCGATCGGGCCGCCGTCGCGCAGACCCAGGCCACCGTCGATGAAGAAGCCGGCGATCAGGTTGCCCAGCGCCAGGACCAGGACACCGACGAGGGCGCCGACGATCATGCGGGTCAGGCGCGGCGTGACGCGGATGGCACCGGTGCGGTACACGACGAGCATGCCGAAGAACACACCGAAGGTACCGAGGACGGCCTGCGCGATCAGAGTCGCGCCGCCTGCGCCACCGAACGTGATGTCGGTGAACATGAACGACAGCGCGCCGAGGAAGAAGCCTTCCGCCACCGCGTAGGCGAGGACGATCGCCGGGTTGTCCATCTTGCGGCCGAACGTCGCGACCAGCACCAGGACGAGACCGATCAGACCGCCGCCGATGACGAACGGAGCCGCCAGACCGACGTTGGAGTTGACCAGCACGTAGGAGATGAGTGCCGACACGGTGAGCACACCGAGCGTGATGCCGGTCTTGGTGACGACGTCGTCGATGGTCATCGTCCGCTGGTCGGTGGGGCGTGCCCACGGATCCGTCTGCGGCTGACCGAATTGCTGGGTGACCTGCGCGGCGCCCGCTGTCGCAGAGCCGAACGTGGCGTATCCGCCGCCCTCTTGCTTGGGCAGGTTGCGGAACACCGGGTTACTGGTGGTGCGCACCGTGCACTTCCCTTCTCGTGGTCGCTTCTGTCCGTTCAACGAGGCAGTGACCTCACGAGTTCCCGTTTCGTCGAGAAAGCTCGGACGAAACGGACTCTACCGGCTCCGCACCGACCGGGTCACGGTGAACTTGCGGTTGCGGCCCTCGACGCGGGTCGGTCCGACGATGCCCGCCAGCGCGGGGCGGTAGTCGAGGTGCCGGTTGTAGACCGTCCACATCTGTCCTCCCGGGCGGAGGATCCGGGCCGCGGCGTCGAACATCTTGCGGGCCGCGCCGGTGTGCACGGCGGCACCGATGTGGAAGGGCGGATTGCACACCACGAGGTCGACCGACCCGGCGGCGACCGAGCTCGCAGCGTCGTCGCGGAGCGTGTCGATCCGGTCGGCAAGCCCGTTCGCGGCGGCCGTCTCCGCGGCGGAGGCGACGGCGGCGGCGGATTGATCGGTCGCGATCACCCGGACGGCGGGCAGCTGCCGGGCGAGCATCGCGGCGAGGATGCCGGTGCCGCAGCCGAGGTCCACCGCGAGCCGCGCGTCCGCGTCGAGGTTCGGGAAGTGTTCGAGGAGGAAACGGGTGCCGATGTCGAGGCGCGGGCCGGCGAAGGCAGCTCCGTGCGCGACGACGGTGAGGTCGAGTTCGTCGAGCCGCTCGCGGACGGGATACGAGGCCGGTCCGGGGGTGGCTCCGCGCGCGGTGAGCACCCGCGATTTCTGCCGTCCCCGCGACGCGCGCACCTCGGCGAAGGACGCAGCGAGGACGTCGTTCATCGCAAGGCCGATGTGCTTGTCGCGGCCACCGGCGAACACAACGACCTCGGGGTCGGCGTGGCGGGCCACGGTCTCGGCGATCTCGGTCAGCGCCGAGAGCGAGCGGGGAAGACGCAGCAGCACCACCCGGGTACCGGCGAGCAGATCCGCGTCGAGTCCGCAGGAACGGTAGCGGTCGGTGAAACCCTCGCGTTCGGCGTTCGCGGCCAGGGCACGTTCGGCCACCACCGAGTCCTGGTGCACCCGGATCCGCTCCGCGCCGAACCGGACGGCCGCACCCAGTGTGAGGGCGCCGTACTGGTCGTCGACGACCACGACCGTGCCGGGCGCCGCGGATTCCAGCGCGGAGGCGGCTTCGTCGAGGAGCAGACGATCGGCCCCGTCGACGGCGAACAGGTTGGGCGCTTCCACATCCGGGAAGCGCCTCAACCTGTCGTACAACTCGTCGATCAACACTCGACCGTCAGCACTCGCCCTTTCCGGCGTTCTCGATGGCACGCAGGGTGTCGGCCTGCTCCTCCTCGCTGAGGTCCTGCCAGGCCGGGAGCTGCTGCTGGGCGTCGGCGACGGCCTGGGCCGCTGCCGCGCGGTCCTGGCCCCACTCCTCGAGCTCGTCGAGGTAGGGCAGCAGAGCCTCGCAGTTCTCCTCGTAGCTCTTGCCGAGTTCGACGCTGGTGCCCGTGGTGCCGGCCTCCGCCGAAGCCGAGGTGGTCGTCGTGGTGGTGGTCTCCTCGGCCGAGTCGGATCCGTCCGAGGATCCACACGCCGCCGCAAGCAGGACCACACCTGCACCGAACAGCGCCGCGAGAGTCTTCTTCATCTATGTCCCACTTCTGGTCGCAGTGTCGTTTCGTCCGTTCCCGGTGAAGCACCGTGGTCCGGCCGGACCACGTTAGACCAGGGGCGACGCACGATCTGCAGCGGGCGTGCACATTTCGAGACTATCCTGGGGAAACGGCTTCCCGAGGTGATTGCGCCGATGACCGAGAACGATCCGGCCGCCACTCAGCGCGCGCCGATTGTCGACGTCGCAGAGACCGACATCGTGCGCGCGCTGCACGATGCCGGCTTCACCGACGCTGTGGAGATCGGCCGCGGCGGCTTCGGTGTCGTCTATCGTTGCCGGCAGGCAGAACTCGACCGCGACGTCGCGGTGAAGGTACTGCGCCGCTCTCCCGAACCCGCCGATCTCGAACGCTTCCTGCGCGAGCAACGCGCGATGGGACGACTCTCCGCCCACCCCAACATCGTCACCGTGCTGCAGGCCGGCGCGACGGACACGGGCCTGCCCTATCTGGTGATGCACTACCACCCACACGACTCCCTCGACACCCGTATCCGGCGGCACGGACCGATCACCTGGCCGGAGGCCGTCCGGATCGGGGTGAAGGTCGCCGGTGCACTCGAGACGGCGCATCGTTCCGACGTCCTGCACCGCGACATCAAGCCCGGCAACATCCTGCTCACCGAGTACGGCGAGCCTCAGCTGACGGACTTCGGGATCGCCCGCATCGGGGGCGGCTTCCGCACCACCGCCGGTGAGATCACCGGCTCCCCTGCGTTCACGGCACCCGAGGTGCTGCGCGGGCACGCACCGACTCCGGCCGCCGACGTCTACGGCCTCGCCGCGACCCTGTTCGCGGCGATCACCGGTCACGCCGCCTTCGAGCGGAAGGAGGGCGAGAAGATCGTCGCGCAGTTCGTGCGCATCACCTCCGAGCCCGTCCCCGACCTGCGCGGCGAGGGCATCCCCGACGACGTGTGCGAGGTCCTCGAGCGCGGCATGGCGACCGAGTCCGAGGACCGGCCGCAGACCGCCGCCGAGTTCGGCGATCTGCTCCGCGACGTCCAGCGCGCCCACAACCTGCCGATCGACGAGATGGCGCTGCCCGGGTCACCGCCGTCCGGCCCGTTCCCGCCACGTTCGGCGCCACCGGTCACCGGGCCGGCCTCCACGGTCTCCGGCCCGTCGTCCACGATCTCCGGACGCACCGGTCCGTCCACCGCACCGTCGACCAGGTTCCGGCCGCCCTCGACGTCCCGTCCCCTGATCGAACGCAGCCGTCTGATCTCGTTCCTGCGGGCGGGGGGACGACGCCGCCTCATCGCCATCCACGCCCCCACCGGCTTCGGCAAGTCCACCCTCGCGGCGCAGTGGCGCAACGTGCTCGCCGCCGACGGAGTGCCGGTCGCGTGGTTGACGGTGGACAGCGACGACAACAATGTCCTGTGGTTCCTCGCGCACCTCGTCGAGGCCATGAAACAGATCCGGCCCGTTCTCGCGCGCGAGCTCGGACAGATCCTCGACGCGCACGGCGACGAGGCCGAACGGTACGTGCTGTGCACCCTCATCGACGAACTGCACCGCACCGACACCGCGGCGACACTGGTGATCGACGACTGGCACCGTGTCACGTCGAAGGAGACCGTCGCCGCCCTCGAGTTCCTGCTCGACCGCGGATGCCATCACCTGCAGATCGTGGTGACGAGCCGCAACCGTTCGGGACTTCCGCTCAGCCGCATGCGGGTTCGCGACGAACTGGTCGAGATCGACTCGACGGCACTGCGATTCGGCGTGGACGAATCCGACGCCTTCCTGCGCGACATCGGCGGGATAGACCTCGACCCCGAGGACGTGGAGGATCTCACTCGCACCACGGAAGGGTGGGCCGCGGCCCTGCAACTCGCATCGTTGTCCTTGCGCGACAGCGACGATCCGTCGTGGCTCATCGAGAACATCACCGGCCGGCACCACGCGATCGGTGAGTTCCTCGCTGACAACGTCCTGGCCGGCCTCGAACCCCGGATGTACGAGTTCCTCCTCGCGACCAGCATCACCGAATCGATCAGCGGCGGACTCGCCGCGGCACTCACGGGCGATCCGCACAGCCAGGCGATGCTCGAGGAGGCGGAGGAACGCGACCTGTTCCTACGCCATGTCGACGACGAACGCGTGTGGTTCCGCTATCACCACCTGTTCCTCGACTTCCTGCGGCGGCGTCTCGAACGCGACCATCCCGACAAGGTCGCCGACCTGCACCGCACCGCCGCCGACTGGTTCGCCCGCAACCGCATGCTGCAGGAGGCCGTCGACCACGCCCTCGCCGCCGACGACACCGACTTCGCCGTCGACCTGCTCGCCGACGACGGCATGTACCTGATGGAGCACGGCCACATCGCCACGCTGCTCGCCCTGATCGACAAACTGCCGCCGAGGGCCGTCGTAAACGATCCGCGCCTGCTGCTCGCGCAGGCCTGGGCGAACAGTGCGCTGCTGCGACTGGACCGGTGCCGCAGAACCCTCGCGGCAGTGCGGGAACTGCTCGATCGTGGGGTGCCGGACGGCTACGACGTCGAAGCACTCCGCATCGAGGCGGACGCTGTCGAGGCGTCGGTCCTGATGAACTCCGACCGCATCGACGGTATCTACGAACTCATCGCGCCGTGTCTGGAGGATCCGACGTCCGTGCACCCGTGGGTGGTGGCGGCCGCAGCCGACTTCGCGTCGTACGCCGACATCTTCCGCTTCGATTTCGCCTCCGCGATCCGGCGGCAGGAATGGGCGGAGCCCTATCACCGCGAGACCCGCGGGCCCTTCGCGTCGATCTACGGTCAGTGCCTGTGCGGTATCGCCGCGAACGAACGACTCGACGTCACCGCGGCCGAGAAGTACTTCCGCACAGCGCTGCGCCGAGCACGGCGCAACGGCGGGGTCCACACCCACGGAGGGCGCCTCGCCGCTGCCATGCTCGGGGAACTGCTCTACGAACAGGGACGGATCGCCGAGGCCGAGGCACTGCTCGACGAGAGCAACCTGCTCGGAATAGAAGGCGGCGGAACGGATTTCCTCATCGCCCGTTTCGGTACCGCTGCCCGCCTGAAGATGCTGCAGGGAAACCGGGATGCCGCCGTCGCCCTGCTCGCCGAAGGACTGCGGGTCGCGGCCCTGCACGGACTGCCGCGCCTGCGGGCACGCCTCGAGAACGAGCAGGTCCGGCTCGGGCTCATGGCACCCGGAACGCCGACCCGCACGATGCCGGAGGAAACCACACCCCATCCGGACGGAACCGTCGAGATCACCCTCCAGATCGAGGACGCCACCGCGATCCGGCTGCTCAGCGACAGCGGTGAACCCGGCGCGGCGGAACAGGCCGTCGAATGGGCGCGGATGTGGGTGCAGCGCACCGCCTCGCGTCCCCGCGCCCACCTGCAGGCCCACCGCCTGCTCGCGTCCTGCCTGCACGCGGCCGGACGCATCGACGAGGCCGAGGACACCCTGGCCGTCGTGATCGACGCGTGCGCGGCGCGCGGGATGGTGCGCTACCTGACCGACGGCGGACCGCACGTGATCTCCACGCTCGCATCGATCCGGGAACGGATCGAACAGGGCCGGTGGCCGGCCCATCGGCCGCAGATCGACGTCGAGTTCGTCCGCGAGGCGTTGCGACTGGTGGAGACGCCGCATCTCCCGGTCGTGTGAGCCCGGTCGTCACGGGAACGTGGTGTGAAGCCCGCCGATTTCGGGGACACTGCCGAGGTGACGAACCGATACGACAACTCCATCCGGACCCGGCGGTGGACCCAGGGGAAACTCGTCGACGAGGGGTTCCCGCTCTCCGCCGTCCCGGAGCATCTCGCCGATCCCGAGGCCCTCGTCTGGGTGGATCTGTGGGATCCCGAGCACACGGCTCTGCTCGAACTCGCCGAGGAATGGAACCTCGACCCGTATGCGGTCGAGGATTCGCTCGCGCACGGCGAGCGCACGAAGGCCACCCGTTACGCCACCCACACCTTCCTGACGGTCTACGCGACACACCTGTTCCCGGATTCCGAGGACGAGGATCAGGCGCACGAGTCCCGGCTCCGCACCACGCGGATCTCCGCCTTCGTCCTGCCTCGCGGCATCATCACCGTTCGCCGCGGCACTCCGTTCGACATCGACGAAGTGGTGCGCCGGTGGGACGAGAACGCCGACCTGCTGCAGTACGGGCCCGGCGCGCTGATCCACGGACTGCTCGACACGGTCGTCGACGGGCAGTTCGAGACCATCCAGGAACTCGACGACGCCGCAGAGGACCTCGAGGACTGCCTCTTCGAGGACGGCGCCTCCACCCGGCAGATCCAGCAACGCGTCTACCGGCTCCGCAAGGAACTCGTGCAGCTCCGGCGGGTCGTGTTGCCGATGCGCGAGGTCGTCAACGCCGTCCTGCGGACCCGCGCCGAGAGCCACCGCCACCCCGAACTCGACAGCTCCTACAACGACCTCTACGACCACGTGATGCGCGCCGCGGAGTGGACCGACTCACTGCGCGAGATGGTGAACACCGTCTTCGAGACGAACCTGTCGCTGCAGGACGCGCGCCTGAACATCGTCATGAAGAAACTGACGGGGTGGGCCGCGATCATCGCGGTCCCCACCGCCGTCACCGGCTGGTACGGCATGAACGTGCCCTATCCCGGAGTCGGCGAGTGGTGGGGACTGATGAGCGGGGTCGGGATCATGGTGGTGTCTGCGATCGTGCTGTACGTGCTGTTCAAGCGCCGCGACTGGTTGTGATCCCCACCCCGTTCAGGGGAACGCTGCCGGAAGGAAGACGCTGCTCAGAGGAAGACGACGAGCAGTACGACGATCACGACGACCACCGCGACGGCGGCGATCACCGCACCTGCCGAACGCCGGCGCTGCACCGGCCCGTCACGGACGAGCTCGGGATCGGCGTCGGGAGCGTCCCCGATCGGATCGTTGTTCTCGGGACCGGAGCTGGTGGGATGCGACATCGGTCTCCTCCTGGCTGTCTGTGTCGAAGTCTGACACGGACGAGCCGGTCGTGTTCGGTTTCAGGCTGTTCGGGTCGGGTACTCCGTCAGGGCAACGTTCGATGACACGGGAGGATCCCATGGCCGACTTCGTCGACAAGGCAAAGCACAAGGCAGAAGAAGCAGGCGGCAAGATCAAGGAGAACACCGGTCAGGCGACCGGCGATCGTGATCTCGAAGCCGAGGGCCGCGGCGACCAGACCTCCAGCGGTCTGAAGCAGGCAGGCGACAAGGTTTCGGATGCCGTAGAGAACGTCAAGGACGCTTTCAAGAAGTAGCCCCTGAACTGCGCGGTGCCGGTAGTTACGACTACCGGCACCGCGCTGTTCGGGCGCTCCGCACCGCGCTGTTCGGATGCTGCGCACCGTATCCGACCGGTGCTTGCAGCACCCCGCTCTCACGGGGTGCTGCAAGGACTACTTCTACTTCGAGGTGCCTTCGGTGTCGTCGAAGAAGTGCCAGGTACCGTCCTGCTCGTTCTGCGCCTCCATGCGCCAGCCGAGTTCGCTGTTGTCGGCGCGCTGGTCGACGAACCAGGCGTGCGCATCGTCCGCGCTCTCGATCTCCTTGGTATCCACGACGTTCCCGGTCGGGTCGATCACTCTGTAGGTAGCCATGCCGAGTGTCTTCCCACGCGACTCGCCGGTCAAACGTTCCGGGAACCTTCTGGTGTAGGGTGGAGTCATCGTTCGGCTCGCACATGATGAGCGACCTCGCACCTCGGTGCCCGAAGGTTCCGAACCGGACGTGAGAGTTCCCCGCCGCGTGTACCGCGGCCCCTCTTCTTCGCACTGCCCCCGGCCGGGGTCTACCCGGCCGCACCCCGAAAGGATGGCCATGAGCCAGCACAAAGAATTCGACAACCCTCTTTTTCTCGCCCCCACCTCTCCCGACGCCGAGGCCGAGATCGAGCACGTGGCCGCTGTCGCAGAGGTGACCGCCCCCCACGACTACTCCTCGATCTTCTCCGCGCGCGGCGCCTGATCCGCATCACCCGGCCGCGAAGTCGGCCAGTGCCTGCGACACCTGCTCGGGCCGCCCGTCGTTCTGATCGGCGGCCGCAGTGAGTACATCGATGTGGTTGTATCCGGGCAGCACCCACCTGCGTTCGTTCGGATGGTCCGTCTCCGGCAACGAGATCCCGCCGCTCGCCACCAGCGTCACCACAGGATTGCGGGTGACCCCGTCGCGGTGGAGATGACCTTCGAAGCGGGTTGCCGACGCCAGGTCGAACGGAAGCTTCGACGGGAAGTACCACTCGGTGAAATCCAGTGGGGGCTCCGACAGATTCCGCGCCAGCTCCGCGATCGACGTCACCTCGCTCCCCCGATCGGTGTACCGCGCCTCGTCGGATGACGACGCCGCCGTACCCACCTCGTCGTAGTCGAGCCACCGGTAGACGACTCCCGGATCCGCGAACACCGCCGGCGACGCCTTGGGCGCGTCGCCGAAGAATCCCGACCCGAGCACCTCCGGCGTGCCGGGAACAGGAAACAGCTTGTCGCGCACGGGCGCACCGGTGATGAATCCGACGCTCGCCTGCAGGAATCCCAGCGGTTGCGAATTGTCGTCGAGGATCGCACCGAGCACCGCCTCGTTGGTCGCGTTCAACGTCCGCACATCCGGGTCGCCCGTCGCGAACATCGCGTAGTCCCCCGACAACAGAGTGCGCAACGTCCAGTCGACGTTCGGGTTGTCGGGCATGCGCGGGACGATGCCGTCGGTGCTGTCCGGGTCCAATCGCGCGGCGAGTCCCGTGAGTGCGAGCAGATTCGTCGTCTCGGGATTGATGACCGCAGGAAGTGCCAGCACCGGCGATGCCGTCGAGATGGAGCCGGAGATCGCATCGAGCGGTGCCGAGACCGTGTCGGGCAGATCCGGGAGGGCACCCCGCCCCGGGAACGGCGCGCCCGCCTCGATCACCGTATCGAGCGCGAAGTACCCGCCGCACTGGTTGTAACCTGTGTCGTCGGTGGTGGCGGGATCTCCGTCGAAGTCCCATTCCGCGAAGTAGCCGGTGATGAAACCGCCGAGAGAATGCCCGCCGCACAACACCTTCCGCTTCCGCAGCGCCGGGTCGGGAAGTTCGTGACGCAGCAGGTCGTACTGGTCGCGCAGCGTCTGTTCGAGACCGACATGCGAGAGCCATGCGACGTCGGCGCCGCTCGCGTGGCCGGCGAATCGTCGCCCGTCCACTTCGGCACCGTGGAAGTAGTAGTCGGTCGCGGTGTCGAGCGAACCCGTCCGCAATGCCGCCCGGGTACCGGTGTGGTCCTCGAGGCAGTTCGATCGCCGGTCGAGTGCCCAGAACTCGATGTGGGCACCGCGAGTCGCGGCCGCGACGACGGTGTTGCGCGCGACGCTCTCGAATGCACCCGCTCCCTCGAAGATTCCCGGTTGGGCGACGAGGATCCGGTCGGCGTCGGCCGAATTCTCCGGTCCGTCTGCCGAACGCCACCGCAGATACGACAGCCGGTCGCACGCGGCAGGTCGCGGTCCGGCCACCGGCGGTAGCGGTGCGGGTATCGACACCACGGACCCGAGCACCTCGCCGGCCAGCGGCGCCGACGAGTCATACGGCATTTCGGTGCGTCCGCTCGTCTCCGCCGACACCACCGGCGCCGTGAGCACACTTCCCATCACTGCCGCAGCCAGTGCGGCACCCATCATTGCGCGCATTCCCCATCCCCCGATCGGTTCGTGCGTATTGAACACCGCTGCGGGAGTCGGGTCCACGGAAACGACAGAAGAAAGGGCCCGTCGGAGTTCACCGACGGGCCCTTCATCGTCCACGCAAGGGGGAGACGTGCGCAGACCGATGGCCCCTGTCGTTGGGGGGAGGTGACAGGGACGATCACTCGAATAGTCGGGACCTTCGACCCTTCCGTTACGGGTGAAATGTGAGGGTGACGTCCCGACCTGGGCATTTCCGTAACTTCGGGTCACATCTTCCGTTCTGCGGCCGCCCCGGTGATCTCGGAGGGCATGGTGCTAGGGTCGCCCGTGACACGGGGTGCTCCGCACGAGCGGGGCTGAGATCACACCCGTCGAACCTGATCAGGTAATGCTGACGAAGGGATGTCCCGATATGACCGTGCCTGCCCCCACATCGATCCGTCCCCTGCCGGCGCAGTGAACGCGCGGCGGACTCTCGCCGGACTGATCACCCTCGTCGCCGCACTCTCCGCGGTCGTCGGGTGCTCGTCCGATTCCGGGAGCGACACCATCCGATTCGCGTTGGACTGGACGCCCAACACCAACCACACCGGCCTGTACGTGGCGCAGCAGGAGGGCCTGTTCGCCGAGGCGGGTCTCGACGTCGAGATCCTGCCGTACAACAACGCGACGCCCGACACCCTCGTCGACGCCGGTAGCGCCGAGTTCGGGATCTCCACGCACGCCACGTCGACCATCGCCAGAGCTGCGGGTTCCCGGACCGTCGCGGTCCTCGCACCGCTGCAGCACTGGGCGACGGGAATCGCCGTGCGGGCCGACAACGCCGAGATCACGCGGCCCGCGGATCTCGACGGCAAGACCTTCGCGGGCTTCGCGAACCCCGGCGAGGACGAGATGCTCGCCGAGGTGATCCGCAACGATGGTGGTCGCGGTGAGTTCGAGAGCGTGACGCTCGGGACGTCGTCGTACGAGGCGGTCTACTCGTCAACCGCCGACTTCACCGTGTCGTACCTGGCGTGGGAGGGTCTCGAGGCCGAACACCGCGGACTGCCCATGCGGTACTTCGGCTTCACCGACCACGGCTTCCCCGATGCGTACGCGATCGTCGTCGACGGCAACGAGGACTGGATGTCGGAGAACCCGGAGCAGGCGCGCGCTTTCGTGCAGGCTCTGCACCAGGGCTACCGGATCGCAGCCGACGACCCCGATCGCGGGGCACGGGCGCTGATCGAGGCGAATCCCGGGGCCTTCCCCGACGAGGAACTCGTCTACGAGAGCCAGCGCATGCTCGCCGCCGACTACATGCGCGACGCCGCCGGCGCCGTCGGGGTCCTCGACGCCGGGAAATGGTCGGGCTACGCCCGATTCCTCTACGAGAACGGCGTGCTGTCCGGCCCCGACGGCAGCCCGTTGACCACCGAGCCGGACTGGTCGACCTATGTCACCGATGACTACCTCGAAGACCGCTGACACCGGCCACGCACGTCGATTCCTACCCTCCCTGCTCGTCGCCGGGGTGCTGGTCGGGATCTGGCAGACATACGTCGTGGTGAGCGGTATCCGACCGCAGGTGCTGCCCTCTCCCGCGCGCGTCCTCACACAGGGATGGGCGCATCGCGTCGACATCGCCGGGCACGCCTGGTCCACACTGCAGGTCACGCTCGTCGGGTTCGCCGTGTCGCTGGCACTGGCGTGGGCCCTCGCGATCGTCGTGGACTTCTCGCCGTGGTTGCGGCGGGCCCTCGTGCCGTTGTTCGTGGTGTCGCAGACCCTGCCGATCATCGCGATCGCGCCGTTGATGATCATCTGGTTCGGTTTCGGACTGCTGCCGAAGATCCTCGTCATCGCGCTGGTGACGTTCTTCCCCGTCGCGATCGGGCTGCTCGAAGGGTTCGCGGCGGCCGACCGGGAGGCGGGCGCGTTGCTGCGCAGTATGGGCGCGTCGCGGTGGCAGCAGTTCCGTTACGTGCGCCTGCCGTCCGCGCTCCCCCGCTTCTTCACCGCCCTGCGGATCGGCATCACCTACGCCGTAGTGGGTGCGGTGTTCGCGGAATACGTCGGCGCGACATCCGGTCTGGGCATCTACATGAGCACGCAGAAGAACTCGTTCCGCACCGATCTCGTGCTCGCTGCCGTAGTGGTGACCGCTGCTCTGTCACTCCTGTTGTACGCGCTGACGTTCGTCGTCGAACGGGTGGTCGCGCCGTGGGCGCTCACGAGGGGTGAGAGATGAATGCGGTGACGGTGGCCTCGGTCCACAAGTCGTACGGCGACCGGGCGGTGATCGACGGCATCGACTGTGCTGTGGAGCCCGGCGAGTTCGTGTCCCTCATCGGGCCGAGCGGGTGCGGCAAGTCGACGCTGTTCTCGATCGTCGCGGGACTCGAACAGCCCGACGCCGGAGAGGTTCTCGTCGGCGACTCCCCCGCGGCACCCGGGCGGGTCGCGCTGATGCCGCAGAAGGATCTGCTGTTCCCGTGGCGGACGGTACTCGACAACTGCACCCTCGGTATCGAGGTGCAGGGTGTGCAACGATCCGACGCTCGCGCCCGCGCCCGCGAACTGCTGCCGACCTTCGGCCTGGCAGGCTTCGAGGACGCTGCCCCGCACCAACTGTCGGGCGGTATGCGTCAACGCGCGTCGCTCGCACGCACGGTGCTGCAGGGGCGCGACGTGCTCCTGCTCGACGAACCGTTCGGCGCCCTGGATTCGCTCACCCGCACCGAGATGCAGCTGTGGCTGCAACAGGTGTGGCAGCAGCACCGGTGGACAGTGCTGATGGTGACGCACAACGTGCGCGAGGCGGTGTTGTTGTCCGATCGGGTCGTCGTCCTCGGTCCGCGACCGGCGCGGGTCCGGCACGAGGTGCGCGTGCACCTGCCCCGACCCCGAACCCTGGAGGCGTGCGCGTCGAGCGAGTTCGTGGCGCTCGAACACGAGCTCATGGAGGTCCTGCACCGGTCACGACACGAGGAGCAGCGGAGGTTGCCCTCGGGATAGTCGCCGGCCGAACTGTTCGCCACCAGTGCATCCGCTACAAGATTCGCTATCCGCTACGGCAATTGCTGTAGCGGATGGCGAGAGAGGTAGCGGATGCATCGGGGACGACCCCGGCCCTGTGCCCCCAGTGGGACTCGAACCCACACTTGGCGGATTTTAAGTCCGCTGCCTCTGCCAATTGGGCTATAGGGGCGTGGGGATCACATTAGCGTTCACGACTGTCCACCACCGCGCCGGGGCGCGAGGTTCTCGAAGTACCGTGCGACGGGACGGCGTTCGTATCCTGTCCCCTCGTAGACGAAGGCCGGTACAGCCCGAGGACGGGACGCCACGCCCGGAGGGAGAGATCGAGTACGTCGCTTCGTCGTTCGGCCGTGTAAGGTTCGATCCTCATTGCCCCTCGACCTCCTCGGATCCGACTTCGAGTGTGCTCCTCGCCCCGGCTGTAACGCGCCTCGATTTCCGGCCGACATCCTGCGGGGAGACAAGTACAAAGCGGACAGCCGGGTGGTGGACCGGGCTCGAAGAGAAGGACCATGGATGCGCTTCACGACCGCACGACCACTGATCGGGCGACTCGCCACCGCGGTGGCCGTCGTAGCCCTGGCCGCGACGCCGAGTCTGGTGGCCGCGCCCTCCGCACAGGCCGAGGGCATCGTCTACCCCGCGTCCGTGAACGACTCCTTCTACAGCACCCCCGACGACATCGCCGACCGGCAGCCCGGTGACGTCCTCGCCGCACGCGTCGTTCCGCCGCCGCTCGGATTCCCCGGCACCGACGCCGTCCAGCTGAAGTTCCGGTCGACGAACTCCGCCGGCGAACCGATCTCCGCCGTGACGACCGTGCTGTCCCCTCAGGGTGGGGCGCCGGGTCGTCCGCTCGTCTCGTACCAGGCGATCATCAACGCGCTCGGTCTCGAGTGCGCGCCGTCGACCGCGCTGTACGCGCCGAACCCGCTGCGAGGGATCCGGGAATCCCCCGGTCTGCTCATCGCGATCCAGCGCGGCTGGTCGCTGGCCGTTCCCGACCATCTCGGACCGAACAGCGCCTACGGTGCCGCGAAGGTCGGCGGGCAGATCACCCTCGACGGCATCCGGGCCGCGCAACGCTACGCCCCGCTCGAACTCGCCGACAGCCCGGTCGGCATCGCCGGCTACTCCGGCGGCGGGATGGCGACGGCGATGGCGGCGGCACTCGCCCCGACCTACGCGCCCGAGATCCCGATCGTCGGCTCCGCCTACGGCGGCGTCCCGATGGACATCGGCGAGATGGCCAGGGAACTCGGCCAATCCGCACACCCTGCCTTCGGACTGGCGATGGCGGCCGCCCTCGGCCTCGAACGTGAGTACCCGGACCGTATGCCGATCACCGAGCAGCTCAACGGTGTGGGACAGGAACTGCGCGACCGTATCGCCAACGCGTGCACCAACGAGATCCTGCTCGCCGGTGCCGGTCGCAGCATGGCCGACGTCGCCGACGCCGCGGTGGGTCTCGCCCTGCTCGACAGCCCGACCGTGCAGGAGGTGCTGATGGAGAACAGCGTCGAGAAGGTTCCGACGGTACCGAATGCCCCGGTGTACGAGTGGCATTCACCGACCGACGTGCTGATCCCCCTCGATGCGATCTCCACGACCCTGCGTAGGTACTGCGACGCCGGGGTGCCGGTGCGGACCGAACTCGTGCCGAGCCCGGATCACATCACCGCCGCCGTGATCGGCCTGCCGGGTGCGCTGGACTTCCTCGACGGCCGCTTCGCCGGTGCTGCACCGTCGTCGGATTGCGGAGCACTCTGAGCGACCTGTGGACATGCATCGGGCCCGCCTCGAATAACGAGGCGGGCCCGATGTCGTCTCATATCCCCTGCGGGGACGGGAGATCGAATCAGATCACGGTGATACCGGTGGCCTGGGGGCCCTTGGCGCCCTGGCCGATCTCGAAGCTCACGCGCTGGTTCTCGTCGAGGCTGCGGTAGCCGCCCGACTGGATCTCCGAGTAGTGCGCGAACACGTCAGCGCTGCCGTCCTCGGGGGCGATGAAGCCGAATCCCTTGTCGGCGTTGAACCACTTCACGATTCCCTGTGCCATGTCTGTCTCCTTCTTTCGTGTACTCGAACTCGACCGAGTGTTCGGTGGAGCGAGGCCGCCATCACATGCGGTGACTTCCGAAAGAAGAACCAACCGCCCGCAACAAGGATTTGCGAGCGTGGACTAGACGCGAACAAAAACTTCGACCTGACACACAGTCAACCACACATTCTCCGCTCCGTGTGGATCGAGCCCCGAAACGGGACGGACCCCACACCGATCGGAGAACTAGCGGGCGACGGACAGGGCGATGCCGTCGAGGATGTCGTGCTCGCTCACGACCAGCTCGGTGATGCCGGCTCGGCGGCCGAGTTCCGCGGCGAGGACCGTGGTGATGATCGAGCCGCCGCCGATGACGTCGACGCGGCCGGGATGCATCGGGCCGAGCGCCGCGCGCTTCTCGCGGGTCGCGGCGACGAGACCGTCGCACACCTCGCGCAGGCGGTCGAACGGCACCGACGACAGGTGGATCTTCTCGGAGTCGTACTCGTCGAGTTCGAGGGCGAGCGCGGCGAGGGTGGTCATGGTGCCCGCGACACCCACCCAGGTGTGCGCCTGCTCGACCGGCACCTGCTCGAGCGCTTCGCGGATCTTGTCCGCCGCGACCTCCCGTGCCGCAGCGACCTGCTCGGCGGTCGGCGGATCGTCGTGCAGGCACCGCTCGGTCAGCCGGACGCAGCCGATGTCGGTGGAATAGGCGGCGTGCACGCCGTCGGCGTCGCCGAGCACGACCTCGGTGGACCCACCGCCGAGATCGACGACGACGAAAGGCCCGCGCGCGGAGTCGAGTTCGCCGACAGCACCGGCGAAGGACAGGCGCGCCTCCTCGTCGCCGGTGATGACCTCGGCCTCGGCGCCGGGGATGACGGCACCGAGCACCTCGCGGGTCATCGCGAAGAAGTCCTCGCGGTTGCTCGCGTCGCGCGTGGCCGAGGTGGCGACCATGCGGACGGCGGTGGCGCCGGTCTCGCGGATCAGGTCGGCGTACTCCACCAGCGCGACCCGCGTGCGTTCGATCGCCTCGGGTGCGAGACGACCGGTGGCGTCGACACCCTGCCCGAGCCGCACGACCTTCATGAGGCGGGTGACGTCGGTGAGGCTGCCGTCCTCCGCGATGTCGGCGATCAGCAGGCGGATGGAGTTGGTGCCGCAGTCGATTCCCGCGACCCTCACTGCTCTTCTCCGCGCAGCTCGGCGTAGGTGGGCCAGTCGGCGGGGATCGCCGTGCCACGCAGGCCGGCATCGGCGGCGAGTGCGACGGATTCGTCGCCGAGCGGGTTGACGCCCGGCCCCTTCGCCAGGGAGTGCGCGATCAGCACGTGCAGGCACTTGACGCGTTCGGGCATGCCGCCGCCGGTGAAGTCGGTGCCGAGCGACTCGATCGCGTCGCGTTCGGCCAGGTACGACTCGTGGGCGCGCAGGTAGGCCGCCGCCAGCTCCTCGTCGGTGCCGAGACGCTCGGTCATCTCCTTCATGACCCCGGCGGATTCCTGCCGGCTCGCCTCGGCCGTGAGGCGCGGGTCGGTGAGGTAGTAGAGCGTCGGGAAGGGCGTGCCGTCGGGCAGCTTGGGCGCGGTCTTCACCACTCCGGGCGCACCGTCGGGGCAACGGTAGGCGATGGCCAGGACACCGCGGGGTTCGCGCCCGAGCTGGGCGGCGACGGCGTCGAGGTCTTCTTGCGTGACGTGATCGGTCACCCGGGAACATCTCCTGGTTCTGGGGGTGCCACAGGCATCTGCTGCGGCACGGGTTCGGGCTCGGGTTCGGGTGCCGGTTCTGAGACCGACAACCACAGGTCGCTGTACCAGGCGCCGGTCGTCGGCCGCTCCGGTTCGCGCTCCTCGCGTTCGGGCGGGGCATCGCCCGGGAGTTGTACCTGGTAGGGAATGTCGCCGGGGACGACGAACCGCAGTCGCTCGCGGGCCTGGGCGCGGACCCAGGCCGGATCCTCCATGCGGGCCTTCTGTTCCTCGAGCGCCGCGATCTCCTGTTCGAGCTGCACGCGTTCGGCGGCGAGCTGCTCGGCTTCGGAACGCTGGCTCACATAGGTGCGCAGCGGCACGGCGAGGGTGAGGGCGAGACCGCACACGACGAGGGCGAGCACCACGGCGCGGCCGGTGGACAGGCCCAGGACGGTGCGTTCGGTGCGGGTACGTCGGGAGTCGCGGGGCGCGCCGACCCTGGTGGGGCGGGCTCGCCCCGAACCACCGGGCCGGCCGCGACCGGGCGACGAATGAACGGGGTCCTCGCGGCCGGCGGGCCGCGCACCCGCGTTCTCGGCCGCGTGTTCGGCCGGGGCGGTAGATCCCGTGGGCCGGACCCGGCCCGGACGCCGGACGCCCGACACACCCTCGGTGCGGGTGCGCCTCGCTCCGGGACGGGATCTACCGCGCTGACTCATGCCGGCGATCAGCCCTCGACGGAGAACCGCGGGAAGGCGAGCTCGCCGGCGTAGCGAGCGACGTCACCGAGGGACTCCTCGATGCGCAGCAGCTGGTTGTACTTCGCGACACGCTCGGAGCGGGCGGGCGCGCCGGTCTTGATCTGTCCGCTGCCGACGGCGACGGCGAGATCGGCGATGGTGGTGTCCTCGGTCTCGCCGGACCGGTGGCTCATCATCGTCTTGTAGCCGTTGCGGTGCGCGAGGTCGACGGCGTCGAGGGTCTCGGTGAGGGTGCCGATCTGGTTGACCTTCACGAGCAGCGCGTTCGCGGCGCCCTTGACGATGCCGTCCTCGAGACGCTCCGGGTTGGTGACGAACAGGTCGTCGCCGACGAGCTGGATCCGGTCGCCGATCTCCTCGGTGAGCGCGACCCAGCCCTCCCAGTCGTCCTCGCTGAGCGGATCCTCGATGGAGACCAGCGGGTACTGGCCGAGCAGCTCCGCGTAGAAGGCGCCCATCTCGGCGGCCGTGCGGTTCTTGCCCTCGAACTTGTAGCCGGTGCCCTCGGTGTAGAACTCGGTGGCCGCGACGTCCAGCGCGAGCGCGACATCGCTGCCCAGCTTCAGGCCGGTCTTGCCGATGGCCTCGCTGATCAGGTCGAGCGCGGCCTTGGTGCCCGCGACGTCGGGAGCGAAGCCGCCCTCGTCGCCGAGACCGGTGGCCAGGCCCTTGCTCTTGAGCACGGACTTGAGGGAGTGGTAGACCTCGGCACCCCAGCGGAGGGATTCCTTGAAGGTCGGGGCGCCGATCGGGGCGACCATGAACTCCTGGACGTCGACGCCCGTGTCGGCGTGGGCGCCACCGTTGAGGATGTTCATCATCGGCACGGGGAGGATGTGGGCGTTCGGGCCGCCGATGTAGCGGAACAGCTCGAGTCCGGACGACTCCGCGCCGGCCTTCGCGACGGCGAGCGACGCGCCGAGCAGGGCGTTCGCGCCGAGGCGGCCCTTGTCGGGGGTGCCGTCGGCGTCGAGGAGTGCCTGGTCGACGGTGCGCTGCTCGGTGGCGTCGAGGCCGATGATGGCCGGGCCGATCTCGGCGAGGACGGCCTCGACGGCCTTCTCGACACCCTTGCCGAGGTAACGCTCGCCGCCGTCACGCAGCTCGACGGCCTCGTGCTCGCCGGTGGAGGCGCCCGACGGCACTGCAGCGCGGGCGAAACTTCCGTCCTCGAGCAGCACCTCGACCTCGACCGTGGGGTTGCCACGGGAGTCGAGGATTTCGCGGGCTCCTACCTGCTCAATGATGGCCACTGGCTGATTCTCCTTCGATGGACTGTCACGCTGCGGTGTCTGCACGCTGGGGACAGCCTAACGGTCGCGACCTGCGCGTGAGGCACAGGCGCGCTCGAGGCCCGGCGCGGTGTGGTCTACGGCCGCACTCCCACGCCGTAGGCGGCGGCACGGTCGCGGACGAGCATCAGGTATTCGGTGGAGCGGTTGTAGGCCATCAGGGCGTTCGTCCAGCCCTCCGCGGTGGTCAGGTCGCCCCCGCGGTCGCACAGATAGCGACCCGCGGTCAGGGCCGCATCGTCGATGTTGTCGGGGTCGGCGATGCCGTCGCCGTTCGCGTCGACACCCCACCGTTCCCAGGTCTCGGGGATGAACTGCATCGGCCCGACCGCCCGGTCGAGCACCGGGTCGCCGTCGAGGCGGCCACCGTCGGTGTCGCGGATCTCGGCGTTGCCCCGGGTGCCGTCGAGCGGGACACCCCGAATGGGCGGGGAGACGCTGCCGTCGGGCCCGAGGGAGGCACCGCCGAACCGGCCATGACTGCTCTCCACGTTGCCGATGCCGGCGAGGGTCGTCCACGACAGGCCGCACCCGGGGGTGCTGACCGTCAGGACGGCCGCCGCGTGCCCGTACGCCTCGAGGGCAGTGGTGGGGATGCCCAACTCGCGGGACTGTGATTCGGCCCAGTCGGCGAGCTGCGCCGCTGTGCGGCCGGGGCCGTTCACGTCGATGGGCGGAACGGGCAGGCCGGGTGCCGGCGGAACACCGTCGGGGATCTCGACGGAAGGCCGCCGGGGTGAGTGCAGCGCGGACTCGACCGCCACGAAGACGACGGCGACGAGCGCACTGAGCAGGACCACCGGCCACAGCCAGCGTCGGGGTTCTCGATCGGACGGCACCCCTCCATATTCCATACGGGACGAAAACCCCATGTAGACGCACCGGCGCCGACGATCCCGCCTGATCGTCGGCGCCGGCCTCGGAGGGTGGAATCCGCGAGGGGTCGGACTCCACCGTTGTCTCTACACGGTTGTCTCTACGCGGTTGTCTCTACGCGGTTGTCTCTACGCGGTCCTTCTCAATATGCGCCGTCGCCGCTGAGAACGGCTCGAATCGTGCGACGCAGGATGGACAGGTCGAGCATGAAGGTCCAGTTCTCGACGTACCGCAGATCGGCCCGTACCGATTCGTCCCAGGACAGATTGCTGCGTCCGCTGACCTGCCACAGTCCCGTCAACCCAGGTTTGACGAACAACCGCCGCGCCGCGCCGTCCTCTCCGTACCGGGCGACCTCGCATTCGAGCGGTGGTCTCGGGCCGACGAGCGACATGTCGCCCTTGACCACGTTGAACAGCTGCGGCAGTTCGTCGAGCGAGTACCGCCGGATGAACCGGCCGACCTTCGTGACCCGCGGGTCCTCGCGGACCTTGAACAGCACCCCGGCCCCGATGTCGTGGTCGGCGATGTCGTCCTTGTGCTCGTCGGCCCCGACGACCATGCTGCGGAACTTGTACATCGTGAACGGGGTTCCGCCGCGTCCCACCCGTTGCTGACGGAAGAGGATCGGTCCTCTGCTGCCGACCTTGATCGCGACCGCGACGGCGAGCAGTGCCGGCGCGATCACCATCAGGATCAGCACCGCGAGGACCCGATCGAAGACGTTCTTCACGATCCAGGCCGGGCCGCTGTAGCTGGGGGCGCTCATCTGCAACAGGGGCAGCCCCTCGAGCGGGGAGATGTGCAGGCGCGGGCCGACGACGTCCATGAGCACGGGGGCGATGAGGAGCTCGGCACCGATCTTCTCGAGGTCCCAGCTGAGTCTGCGTGTCCGCGCGTGCGGCCACCGACCGGAGGGCAGGAGTGCGACGGCCTCGAAGTTGTGCTGCTCGGCGACGGCCAGGACGATCTCGTCGGTGCCGAGGACGGGGATGTCGTCGATGGCCACCGGCAGGGAGTCGGCGCCGCGGTCGACGGCGAGGCAGATGCCGTCGACCCGCCATCCGGCGCGTCGGAGGCAGTCGGCCCGGGAGACCAGCTCGTGCACCTCCTCCACGTCTCCGGCCACGAGCACCGAGTGCAGACATCGACCCTCGGTGCGGGCCTTCGAGAGGTGACGGCGGAGCAGCGTCCGCCCCAGCAGGGTGAGCACGAGAGCGATCAGGAGCGAGCCGAACGTCCAGGACTGACCGGCCGAGGTGCCCCATCCGTATCCGGCGACGGCCAGGGCGGCGACGGCGAAGACGTATCCGCGGACGACCCTCCGGTACTCCTCCGTGCCGGTGCCGAGAATTCTTTCGTCCCAGGCCTTCTGGATTCCGAGGGAGACGATCGCCGCCGTCATCGAGGCGCCGATGAGGACGGGGGTGCGCCACGAGTCGATCTGGTCGAAGGAGTGGTATCCGACCGTGACGACCACGTGGGCGATCACGAGCACGAACAGGTCGAAGCCGATCACCACCGATCTGTAGCGGCGCTCGGTTCTCGGCCGGCGCACCGGTGGAGGAACGGACGCGACCTGCGAGCCCACGGGGAGCACGATGGTCGATCCGATCTTCCGTGCCCCGTTCGGTCCTGACCCGGCCTTCGTCGTCGGTGCGTCACGGTCGGAATCCGTGTCGAGAACCGTCGCGAAGTCGTTCTCACGCTTGTACATTCAAGGTCACCCCAGTCCGGAGTCACGGTTACCCCGACTCCCAAACCGTACCTTGAGATTGTTTTTCACGCAATAACAGACTTCTAGCATCTTCAGTGGGGCAATCGGCCCTTCACGGTCTTCGTCGCCGCCCACGTGTCCGTGTTCCACGGCAACCGCACACTCCCGGCCTGGAGCATCCATCGGAGCCGGTCCGGCGTGGTCGGCCTGCTCAACAGGAATCCTTGCGCCCGTGTGCAACCCAGATCCAGCAACTGCCTCACCGCACCGACGGTCTCGACACCCTCGGCGACCACCTGCAGACCGAACGACGAGGCCAGACCCACGATGGAATCGACGATGACACGGTCTTCCTCGCTGTGCTCGAGATTCTGCACGAAACCCTTGTCGATCTTGAGTGTGTCGACGGGAAGGGCCTTGAGATGCCCGAGCGAGCTGTACCCGGTCCCGAAATCGTCGATCGCGACCCAGACCCCCAGCCGCTCGAGCCGGCGGAGGGTGTCCTTCGTGCGCTGGAGGTCTCCGACGACCACGTTCTCGGTGATCTCGAGGCACAACTCCGACCCCACCAGGCCGTGGCGGTGGAGGACCGATCTCACCGTGGCGTCGAAATCCATCGACACCAGCTGGACGGGAGAGACGTTGACGCTCATCGTGATCCGCAGGCCGGGAATCTTCCGTTTCCACTCCGCGAGTTGCGCACAGGCCCGCGTGACGACCCACTCCCCCAGTTCTCCGGCGAGATTGGTGGCCTCGGCGACCTCGACGAATTCTCCCGGCTGGAGCACCCCCAGCGGCGACCTGTTCCATCGGACGAGCGCTTCGACGCCGAGGATCGTCCCCGTCCGCAGGTCGATCTCGGGCTGATACTCCAGCGTCAGGTGTTCGTCGTCGATCGACGTCCGGAGGTTCATCTCGATGATGGTGCGGCGCTTACCCTTCTCGTTCATGTCCTCGGTGAACACACCCACACCGTTGCCGCCCTGCCGCTTGGCCACCATCATCGCCTGATCGGCGCGACTGAGCAGGGTCGCCGAACTCAGCTCCCCCGGCGTCCCGAGCGCGACACCCACGCTGACACCGCGACCGACCGTCCGATTGCCGAGCGCGACGGACGCTCCCACGGCGTCCTGGTACACCTCGGCCCGTTCCATCGCCTCCTCCGTCGACGACGGGCCGGCCAGCACCACGACGAACTCGTCGCCGCCGAGCCGGGCGACGAGGTCGTCGGGTCGGCTGCCCTTCGCGAGACGAGCCGCGATCCTGCAGAGATACGAGTCGGCGGCATCGTGCCCGAGGAAGTCGTTCAACGCCTTGAGACGGTCGAGGTCGAGGAACAACACCGCGACGGGCCCCTCGGCGCCCGACTCGAGCCGTTTGTCGAGATATTCGAACAGAGCGCGCCGGCTCGCGAGTCCGGTCAGTGCGTCCTCGTAGGCGGCGCGCCGCAGGTCCTCTTCCGCGCGGACACGTGCCTGGACCTGCGCGAGCAGGACCGCAATCAACGTCAACGCGTTGACCTCGTCCTCGCTCCACGGCCGGCCACCCTCGTTCACGAACCCCAGCACGCCGGTCGTGACCTGCCCGGATACGAGCGGCACGGCCACCATGGATACCTCCGACCATCCCGACGCGGCGAAGACCCTCTCGGTGTAGTCGGGCGACTCCACGACCGGATACGACGCCCCACCGGCACCCGCCAGGAGTGGTTCCTTCAGATTCTCGACAGCGGCGAAGACGGGATCCGCATCGCGGAAGTAGACGACACCGATCGGATCGGGGTCGGGCACGTTCTCGCGGGGCGGCCACTCGGCGAGCAGGATCGTCGCCCCGATCTCGTGGTCGTTGTACCTCAGGAAGCAGGTGTCGACCCCGAGCTCCTCGACGAGATCCCGGAGCACGAGACGCACCACCTCGAGGTGCGACGCGGCGTCCGCGGGCATCAACCGAGCGGCGATCCTGGTGACCAGGCTTTCGAGCGTTCTTCTCGTACCGGGCATGAGACCTCCGTCGTCAGCCTCGAGCTGGGATGAGTCCGTCGACGTCGCCGGCGTGGCGCACGCGGTCGTTACGGCGCCGGCTGCGCATCGTCGCCACCGAGGCCCGGCCGAAGCGCAGCAGCAGGGCGAGACCTCCGCCCGCGGGAACCTCCAGGACGGCAGCCAGCTCCTGCCGGAGCACGTCGAGATCGTCGACATGCTTCGGGCTCAGGTGCTCGAGATCGCTCCGCGTATCGGCGTACAGGAAGACCGGCGACACGGGCTGGACGGCCAGACCGATCTCCTGCGCCGCGATCCAGACGCTCTCGACCACCGCACCGCCCCGGATGTAGTCCGCGGGCGACCGGCCCTCGGTGAACACCGCGACGAGCCCGGCACTGCCGAGCACGCGGTCGCGGGTCATCCTGCCGAGTCCCCTTCCGAGTCCCCATTCCTCGAGCAGGTCGAGGGCGTCGTCGCGCAGGACCACATCGAGCATCGCCGCCTCCGCGGTGTCGAGCCCGAGCGAGTCCACTTCGATCCCGCTGTCGGGATCGGGGTCGTCCGGCCACCTCAGCTCGGCAACCATCTCCCTGCGGAGCCGGCCGTCGAGATACCGCACCCGATCCGACTCCGCGAGGATCTCCGCAAGGCGGGCGATGTCGTCGCTCCCCGTGACGACCTCGATACGTCCGCCGACGAGCCGGGCGGCCGCGTGTATCGCCCCGAGCTCGTCGTCCGTGACGGTGTGGGGATCCCCGGGTGAGCGGTTGGTCTCGCGCGCGAGCATGCCCGAGTGGTACGCCGCGAGATCCGGATCGGTGTCGCTCCCCAGCTCCAGGTGCGCCAGCGGGACGCCCGGCTCCGGTTCGCCGGGAGGGTCGAGCACCGTGGCGGGACCCAGGATCTTGTGGTTCGCCGCGGCCACCCGGGCGTTGTGCAGGGCCGCGCCGAGCGCGACGAGACTCCCGCGCCGGTGCAGGTCCATCAGGACGGGTTCCGGTTCGGGTGCCAGCGCGAACGTCAAACGGTCCGGTTCGACGACGATCGACCACGGTTGGGCGTTGCCGCCGGAGGGTGCCCGGATCGCGGCGTCGATCACGGCCTCCAGTGGATCCTGCGGCGTCTCCCCGTCCGGAGAGGCGCCCGCAGACACCTCAGGGGCCGCAGAAGGCACGGGTGCCTCGGGGTGCACGGAGGGTACGTCGAGCGCGTCGAGGTGCCGGTCGAGATCGACCCGGCCCCGTCCCGACGCGATCGGGTGACCGAGGACGATCCCGCGCACCGCCGCGGACACGGTCACGCCGCCGAGGCCGACGTCGGCTCCGAGTTGCGGCCAGGTCTCCAGGGATTCACCGACCTCGAGCATGGAGGCCGCCATGCGCGCGGAGATCTCCTCCGGGTCGAGCAGACGCAGCACGTACGGGACCTTGTCGCGGGTGGAGAGGGTCTGCAGCGTTTCGGGGTCGATGTCGCCGAGCAAACCGTGGAAGGGCAACAGGTCGCCGTCGAGATCGAACCGTTCGACGTCGAGCAGTCCTCGATCGCTGGTGTGCATCACGACGGGGAGCCGTCGCCGCGCCGCTTCCGTCCGGATCAGCAGCTTCACGTCGAGCGAATCGCATTCGTCGACCACCACGTCGAGGCCCCGGCAGAACGCCCCCACCGTGTCGGGGGTGACGCCGTCGGTCCACACCTCGACAGGCAGGTAGGGGTCGAGTTCGGCGATCCGACGTGCCGCGATCACGGCCTTGTTCACGCCGAGGTCCGTGACCGATACGGGCAATCGGTTCATGTTGGACAGTTCGAGCTCATCGAAATCGGCGAGACGCAGTGCGCCGCAGGCCCCCTCGAGGGCGAGGGTGTAGGCGACGGCGTAGCCGACGCTCAGTCCGACGACGCCCACCTTCGCGGACCGCAGGCGTGCCTGCTCGTCCGCGGTGATCTTGTTGCGATTGCGGTCGAGCCGGAGTCGGTCGAATCCGGCCGGGCCGAGAATTCTCACCGCGATGCGGCTCCAGGGATAGTAGGCCCATCGCGGGGCCTCGTCCGGGAGGTCGTCACCGAGAGCGGCGAGGCCTGCTCGTTGGTCGTCCAGTCGATCCCGTAGGTCCACGCCGTCGCGACGCAGCCGATCCAGGACGTCCATGTCCGCTTCGAGGTCCTCGGCGAGCAGCAACGCCGCGCACGGTATGTCCTCCGAGGGCATCACATCTCCCCACCCGATTCCTTCAGGTCACCCCTTTCCAGCGAGCGTAGGGGAAGCAGGGAGGACATATACGTGAAACCGGGCGCCGCATCGGAGGCGAGGAGCTTCTCGAGTTCGCGGCTCCGCCGCTCCGACCTGCACCGCTCGACGTCCCACACGATCAGGTGTGTCCGGTAGCGGTCGTCCGGATAGGGGCAGGGCGGGATCTCGTCGACGATCTCCGCTCCCACCTCCTGCCAGCGGGCCACCGCTGTGCTCGCCGAGGTGGCCACGAGGTAGCGCGTGCCGAGCAGTTCCATCGAATAGGTCAGCGTGCGTGCCACTCCCGCGCTGAGTTCGTGCCGGCGCACCGCACCGGAGCCCACCCACGTGCTCTTCACCTCGATGAGGCCGTGGGGGACGTAGGCGTCGAGTATCCGCGCGATCCTCGCCCGGATGCCGGGATCGGTCCATTCCCGGAAGGCGTGCGACTCGCGTCCGCTGCCGTACGGCCCCTGGGCGCGGGAGCCTCCTTGGACGACACCGTCCGTCGTCACGGCGGCGAAGAACAACGACGTGGACGTCCCGTCACGGATCGATTCGTATTCGAGAGCGCCCTCGGCGCCGAAACGGCGGTAGGCGGCGCGGGCGCCGTCGAGGAACTGCACCCACAGGTCCGGCTCGCCCTGCGGCGTGGCGGCGACGAAGTGATATCCCGAGTCCTCGTCCCAGAAGTCGAGCGTGCGGCGCATGAAGAGCGGCTGGGGATCCACGGGCGGCCCTTTCCGCCCGCGATCCGCCGAACGCCCCCCGACGAGGTCGCGCTCGGCGAACCGGGGCATGCTCAGATCACGGAGATGTACAACTCGGGTTCGCCACGTTCCGGGATGACCGCCACCTCCTGGGTGTAGGCGCGCGTGATCGCGCCTTCCTTCTCGGCCATCTCCACCTGCCGCCAGAGATCCTTGTAGAGATCGGGCGACGGGCCGTCGGGGACGAAACGCGCGGCGTACCGCTCGCCGACCCGGATCATCGAGTCGCCGATCTCCAGATCGTCCGGATCGTCCAGCCGGTATCCGAAGACTCCGGACCATCCTGCACGCGGGTGACAGGTGAACACGGCGAGAAGGTCGCGAATCTTCCGCAACCGCAACCGCTCCAGAGTGAAATCGGTCAGATCGCCCGATTCACCGAAAACTCCCGGCTCCGCTCCCGGTACCACGAATCCACCGACGAGACAGGGTTCCGCCTTCACGACCGTGAATGTCATCGGTCCGCCTCCTGCATCGGATCGACGATCGCGACGTAGAGTTCGATTCCGAAGGCGTGCGGGTAGGTCTCGAAATCGCCCGTGAAGGCGCGGGTGATCGCACCCTCCGCTTCGGCGTCCCAGATCTGGCGCCACAGGTCGTCGAAGACGTCCGTGAAGCGGCTTCCCACCGCGGAGAACTTCGCATACGTGCCGGCCGGAACACGGGACACGACATAGCCTTCGGGAACGTCGTCGACCGACGAGCAGCAGAACCCCACGGTCTGCGTGTAGTACGAATCTATGTCTTCCGCATGATCGGTGTAGGTGGCGGCGAACGGTCCGTACGTCTCTCCGTTCAGCAACGCCATCCATGCCTCTTCGAGGTGCGAGTCGCGGAGTTGGCCGAGAGCTCGGCGAGGGCTACGAACGGGCACACCGGCAACGAGGGTTTCTTGACGGTCCACGATTTGAAACGACATCGGGCAGAACCTCCAAACACGTCCAGCTTCCCCCCTGGCTCGCGTGCGCTGCCCGACACCGGCACGACGAGTAGGACGGATATGACACTAGAGGGTGAAACGCAAGGTTTCCACCAAAAGGAAAAACCAAACTGAAGTCTTTTTTCGGCTTGTTTCCCTTCTTTGAGTATGGTTTATTGGGGACATCGAGTTCGGGCGCCGGTCCGGACACGCTCTTCCATCGAGGGGGCACCCCGCATGAAGTGCCGACTGTGCAATTCGGACCGCCTGACCAGCATCCTGGATCTCGGAGCCACTCCCCCGTGCGAACGATTCCTCACGGCCGAGCAGCTCGACCTCCCGGAATGCACCTACCCGCTCCACCTGCGCCTGTGCGAGGACTGCCTGCTGCTGCAGATACCCGCACTGATCACGCCGGAGGACACCTTCACCGAGTACGCCTACTACTCCTCGTACTCGCAGTCGTGGGTCGATCACGCCCGGCGCTTCGTGCACGACGCACTGCGAAGCGGACGGCTCCGGCCCGATTCGACCCTCGTCGAGGTGGCGAGCAACGACGGCTACCTGCTCCGTCACGCGGTCGACGCCGGCATCAGGTGCCTGGGCATCGAACCGTCGGTCAACGTCGGCGAGGCGGCCAGGGCCGCCGGTGTGCCGACCCACACCGGATTCCTCGATGTCGAACTCGCCGAAGAGATTCGAGCGGAACACGGACCGGCAGATCTCGTCGTCGCGAACAACGTCTACGCCCACGTACCCGACCTCGTCGGATTCACACGTGCGCTGCGCCTGCTCATGGGCGACGACGGCTGGCTCAGCATCGAGGTCCATCACGCACTGAACCTGGTGGCACTCGGCCAGTTCGACACGATCTACCACGAGCACTTCCAGTACTACACAGTGCTGTCGGCCGCCCGGGCCCTCGCGTCGGGAGGACTCCGGGTCGTCGACGTCGAACTGCTCGACACCCACGGTGGTTCGATCCGCGTATGGGCACGACCCGAGCAGGTCGCGCAGAACCGGACGCCGCGCGTCGCAGAGGTCCTCGAGATCGAAAGGCGCGCAGGACTGCACGATCCCACCGGTTACTTCCGGCTCGAACCGCTCGCGCGTACCTCCCGCCTGGAGCTGTTGCGCTTCCTCCTGCAGTGCCGCGAGGACGGTCTGTCGGTGGTCGGCTACGGTGCACCCGGCAAGGGCAACACCCTGCTGAACTACTGCGGAATCCGACCGGACCTGTTGTCCTACACCGTCGACCGGAATCCGTACAAGCACGGACGCTTCACCCCGGGGACCCGGATCCCCATCGAGCCCGTCGAGCGGATCGCCCAGGATCGGCCGGACATCGTCCTCGCACTGCCCTGGAACCTCGAACCCGAACTGACCCGTCAGCTCGCCTACATCTCGGACTGGGGCGGACGCCTCGTCTTCCCCCTCCCCACCATCCACACGGCCATCGGTGAACCCGAACTGTCCTGGAGGACCACATCATGAAGGTTGTACTGTTCTGCGGCGGTTACGGCATGCGCATGCGCAACGATCGCAACGACCAGATCCCCAAGCCCATGCAGATGGTCGGTCCGCGCCCCATCCTGTGGCACATCATGCGCTACTACGCGCACTTCGGGCACAAGGAGTTCATCCTCTGCCTCGGCTACGGCGCATCCAAGATCAAGGAGTTCTTCCTCGACTACCACGAGGAACAGTCGAACGACTTCGTCCTGCACGGCAACCGGGTCGACTGCCTCAGCACCGACATCAGCGACTGGAAGATCACCTTCGTCGACACCGGACTCGAATCGGCGATCGGCGAACGCCTGCGCCGCGTCCGCCGATATCTCGACGGCGACGAGTACTTCCTCGCGAACTACGCGGACGTACTGACCGATGCCCCGCTCGACGACATGATCGAGGCGTTCCACACGTCCGGCGCCACGGCCTCCATGCTCGTCGTGCCCCCGCAGTCGTCCTTCCACTGCGTCGACGTCGCGGAGAACGGCGAGATCAAGGAGATCACCCCGGTCAGCAACTTCCCAATCTGGGAGAACGGCGGATACTTCGTCCTGAACCAGGCGATCTTCGACCTGTTACCACCCGGCGGCGACCTCGTCGCCGACGTGTGCGGACCGCTCTCAGGCCAGGGGAAACTGTTCGGCTACCGCCACTTCGGGTTCTGGAAGCCGGCCGACACCTTCAAGGAACGCGCCGAACTCGACGACAACTTCGCACGCGGTATCCATCCGTGGACGGTGTGGGAGACACCGGCGGTGACCTCGTGAGCCTCATGACCGCCGACGATCCCGGGAGAGATTGACATGCGCGTACTCGTCACAGGGCACAAGGGATATCTCGGATCCGTCATGGTGCCCGAACTGCTCGCCCGCGGTCACGAGGTCGTCGGTCTCGACACGGGACTGTTCGCGGAATGCACTCTCGGCACGGCACCGCAGGATCCGCCCGGCATGACCGTCGACATCCGCGATGTGGGAACCGAACACCTCACCGGGTTCGACGCCGTCGTCCACCTGGCGGCATTGTCGAACGACCCGCTCGGTGCGTTCGCACCCGAGATCACCTACGACATCAACCATCTCGGATCCGTCCACCTCGCCAGGTGCGCGAAGGAGGCCGGTGTGCGCCGGTTCCTCTACGCGTCGACCTGTTCGGTGTACGGAAGCGCGGGCGACGATCTCGTGGACGAGAGTGCTCCGCTCCGGCCGCTCACGCCCTACGCCGTGAGCAAGGTCCGGGTCGAGGACGACGTGGCGGCCCTGGCCGATTCGAGCTTCTGTCCCGTCTTCCTCCGCAACGCCACGGCCTTCGGATACTCGCCACGGCTCCGCGCGGACATCGTCGTGAACAATCTCGTCGGCACCGCGGTGCTCACCGGCGAGGTGCGCGTGCTGTCGGACGGCACCCCGTGGCGTCCCCTCGTCCACGCGAAGGACATCGCCCTCGCGTTCGCGTGTGCCCTCACCGCACCGGAGAGCGACGTGCACTGCGCCGCCTTCAATGTCGGCACCGAATCCAACAACGTCCGCGTACGCGACATCGCCGAGTCCGTCACCCGCGCGGTCCCCGGGTCGTTCGTCTCCATCACCGGCGAGACCGGTCCCGACCCACGGTCGTATCGTGTGGACTTCTCGGCCATCCGCCGCGCCATGCCGGCCTTCGTTCCGTCGTGGAGTGTCGACGCAGGCGCTGCCGAACTGTTCCGGCACTTCGTCGCCGACGGCCTCACGAAGGAGGACTTCACCCAGCGCTTCACGCGTCTGGCACATCTGCGGCGGCTGTCCGATGCGGGACGCCTCGACCCGACGCTGCGGCCACGGCCGGCGGGCGTGTCCCGCGAATGAACAGGTGCCGCGCGTGCGGCCACGATCGCCTCGAGCGAGTCCTCGATCTCGGAGCGGTCCCGCCCGCCGATTTCTTTCCACCCGGGGACTCGCCTCCTTCACCCGCCGAATCAGCCCACGAACTGGCGATGGTTCTGTGCACCGGCTGCGGACTGGCGCAGCTGGCGGACGACGACACCGTCCCGGACGAGCCCCGCGGCATCGAGCCGGAGGCGCTGCGCGAGCAGGCCCGCGAGGCCGTCGAGGTCGTCGAGCGGGCGGGCAGGCTGAAGGGCCGCACGGTGATCGAGTTCGGCAGTCCGCACGGCGGCACCTGGCTCCCCCTGCTGATCGAACGCGGTTTCCGGCCCGCCTTCCCCGGGGCCGCCGCGTCCCTGGTCCTCGACAGCTTCGGCATCATGCACGAAGCCGATCAGCGCGCGGCATTCCTCAAACGCGCGGCGGCGCTCTCCCCCGACGGTGTGCTGCTGCTCCAGTTCCACACCCTCTCCGCCATCGTGTCGCAGGGCCAGTGGAACGCCCTGCGGCACGGTCATTTCGCGTACTACTCGCTGACCGCACTGCGGCGACTGCTCGAGGACGTGGGACTGCACATCTCCGAGGCCTGGACCTTCGACCTCTACGGCGGCACCGTGCTGGTCGCTGCCGAACGGGATCCGTGGACGAATGCGGGACTGAGTGCACGCCGGATCCTCGCCGCCGAACGGGCGACCGGCATCACGAGCGCTGCGACACTCCGCACCCTGCAACGGCAGGCCGACCGCCAGGTGGACGAACTCGTCTCCTGGCTGCGCAAGTCGGCCACCGAACACCGACGGGTGTTCGCCTACGGCGCGGCCTCCCGGGCCGTGGCACTGTTCGCTCGTGCGGGTGTCGACCGCTCCGTCATGGAGGCCGTCGCCGACGGCTCACCGGCGAAGGCCGGACGGCGCATGCCGGGAACGGACGTCCCGATCGTCGACCCGAACGCCCTGCGCGACGCGTCCCCCGACTGCATCCTGCTCACTGTGCCCGACCTCCTCCCGGAGGTACGGGCACAGTTTCCGGAGTTCGAGGGCCGCTGGTATCTCCCACCCGACAGCCGGCACGGGGTCCGGCGGGCAGGGTGAGCCACACTCAACCGCGGTGTTCGTCTGCGGATCCCCCGCGGTGCTCGTCGGCGGGTCCCCCGCGGTGTTCGTCTGCGGGTCCCCCGCGGGGCCGGTCCATCGGAGTCCAGTAGCGACGCCACGCATCCTCGTCGAGCCCACCGTGCGGAACACCGTCGGTGTGCGCGGCCTTCTCCGCCGCCCGGATCGATCCGGCGAACGCGAGGATCTCCGATCGGAGCGTCGACTCCGTGTCGCCCGTGCCGGTGATCCGGACGACGCGCAAGGCGTCGGGTACCAGGTCCGCCGGGAAACCCGCCCGCATCGCACGTTCGATCACCTTGTCGGCCAGGGACAGTGCGGGCTGCGCCATCGCGATCCCGTCGAGGCACGACGCCCGTGCCTTCTCCGCCTTCTTCGCGATCTCCCACGCCGCTTCCTGTTCCGCGACGTCGAGCGGACCGGTGTGACCGTTGGTCAGGTGCGGGCTGCGCGCGGCGAGCTTGGCGACGAGGGTCGCCGCCACGTCGTCGACCGTGAACTGCCCGTTCGCCTCGGCGATCCGGGAGTGGAACAGCACCTGCAGCAGCAGGTCGCCGAGTTCCTCGCGGAGCTCGTCCGGATCACCCGACTCGACGGCGTCGAGAACCTCGTAGGTCTCCTCGATCAGATAGCGGCGCAGACTCTCGTGGGTCTGGGTGACCTCCCATCCCCCGAACGACCACAGTCTGTCCATCACGGCCGCCGCCTCGGCGAGAGCGGTGTAGTCGGTCATGCATTCACCGTCGCCGCGCTGTTCAGATCCACCGAGCCCTGCGGCTTGCCGTCGAGGGCGAGCAGGAAGTCGGCGATGTACTGCAGCAGCGCCACGTCGCGCACCCGATCCGATCCGACCCCGCCGGTCCGCGGGATCGGCAGCTGCACGAGACCGCTCGTCGCGCGGTACTGCGCTCCCGGGTACAACCGCTTGAGCCGCATCTGCTTCGAGTCGGGCAGCTCCATCGGTGAGATCCGGATCTGGGTGCCGGTGACCGCGACCTCCTCGAGGCCGTACTCGCGGCACAGCAACCGCAACCGGCCGACGGACACGAGCCGCTGCACCTCCTCGGGCAGCGGACCGTAACGGTCGACGAGTTCGTCGACGACCGTGGCGATCGCGGCGTCGTCGTTCGCGGCGGCGAGCTTGCGGTACGCCTCGAGGCGCAGCCGGTCGGATGCGACATAGTCGGCCGGGATGTGCGCGTCGACGGGAAGGTCGATCCGCACCTCCTTGGGCGCTTCGTCGGTGGTGACCGTCCGGCCGTCGGCCGCGGCCCGGTACGCCTCGACGGCCTCACCGACGAGCCGCACATACAGGTCGAAGCCCACGCCGGCGACGTGACCGGACTGCTCGGCGCCGAGAACGTTACCGGCGCCACGGATCTCGAGGTCCTTCATGGCCACGGCCATACCCGCGCCGAGATCGGAGTTCTGCGAGATCGTGGCGAGCCGGTCGTAGGCGGTCTCCGTCAGCGGCTTCTCCGCCGGATACAGGAAGTACGCGTAACCGCGCTCACGCGAACGCCCGACACGGCCGCGCAACTGGTGCAGCTGCGACAGGCCGAGCGAATCCGCACGTTCGACGATGAGCGTGTTGGCGTTCGAGATGTCGAGGCCGGTCTCGACGATCGTCGTGCACACCAGCACGTCGAACTCGCGCTGCCAGAACCCCTGCACCGTCTTCTCGAGCGTCTCCTCGTTCATCTGCCCGTGCGCGACCGCGATCCGCGCCTCGGGGACGAGATCGCGGAGTCGCTTGGCGGCCTTGTCGATCGAGCTCACCCGGTTGTGGACGTAGAAGACCTGGCCGTCGCGCAGCAGCTCTCGGCGGATCGCCGCGGCGACCTGCTTGTCGTTGTACGCACCCACATAGGTGAGGATCGGGTGCCGTTCCTCGGGCGGGGTGAGGATGGTCGACATCTCGCGGATCCCGGCCATGCTCATCTCGAGGGTTCGCGGGATCGGTGTGGCCGACATCGTGAGCACGTCGACGTGCGTGCGCAGCGCCTTGATGTGTTCCTTGTGCTCGACGCCGAAACGCTGCTCCTCGTCGACGATCACGAGACCGAGGTCCTTCCAGCGGATCCCGGTTTGGAGCAAGCGGTGGGTACCGACGACGATGTCGACGGTACCGTCGGCCATGCCCTCGGTGACGGCGCGCGACTCGGACGCGTCGGTGAACCGGCTCAGTCCCTTCACCGTGACGGGGAAGGCCGCCATCCGCTCGGTGAAGGTCTGCAGGTGCTGCTGCGCGAGCAGGGTCGTGGGGACGAGCACCGCGACCTGCTTGCCGTCCTGCACGGCCTTGAACGCCGCGCGCACCGCGATCTCGGTCTTGCCGTACCCCACGTCGCCGATCACGACGCGGTCCATCGGCACCGGCTTCTCCATGTCGGTCTTGACCTCGGAGATCACCGTGAGCTGGTCCTGCGTCTCGGTGAAGGGGAAGGCGTCCTCCATCTCCTTCTGCCACGGCGAGTCGGGCGCGAACGCGTGGCCGGGTGATGCCTGCCGCGCCGCGTACAGCCGTACGAGCTCGCCGGCGATCTCGCGAACCGCCTTGCGCGCCTTGCGCTTGGTGTTGGCCCAGTCGGATCCGCCGAGCTTGCTGACGGACGGCAGCTCACCTCCGACGTACCGGGAGAGCTGGTCGAGCTGTTCCATCGGCACGAACAGCTTGTCGCCGGGCTGGCCCCGCTTGCCGGGCGCGTACTCGATGACGAGATATTCGCGGCGGGCACCACCGACCGTGCGCTCGACCATCTCGACGAACTTGCCGATGCCGTGCTGGTCGTGGACGACGAAGTCGTCGGCGTTCAGGGCGAGCGGATCAACCTGGTTGCGGCGCTTGACGGGGGTCTTGCGGCCCTCGGTGACGACGCGGTTGCCGGTGAGGTCGGCCTCGGTGACGATCACCAGTCCCGGCACCACGTTGTCGTCGTTGCCGGGGAGGACGACGCCCTCGTGCAGGCAGCCGCGCATGACGCCGACCTGCCCGCGCACCGGTTCGGTGCCCGGTTCGAGCTTCGCGGCGGGGACCTCGTTCTCCTTCAGCCGCTCGAGGATGCGCTGTCCGGTGCCCGCACCGGCGACGACGATCACCGCACGGCCACCGGCGGTGACGTGGGCACGCAGGTTCACGAACAGCATCGACAGCAGGTCCTCGGAGCCGCGGACCTCGGGGGCCGGCTGCACGTCGAGGACGAGTTCGGTGTCGGCACCGGAGGCGAGCGGGCTGAGCGTCCACCACGGTCTGCCCGCGGCCTGCGCGGCCTCGCGCACCTGACGCAGCGACCGGTAGGCCGACGCGCCGAGATCGAGCTTCCGGCCGTCCACCCCGTTGAGGTTCGAGGTGTCGAGCGGCGCCGCACCACCGATCGAGGCGGCCGTCCACGACGCCTCGAGGAACTCCTGCCCGGTGCGGGCGAGATCGCTCGCACGGGTACGGACCTTCTCCGGGTCGCAGATCAGCACGTGCGCCCCGGCGGGCAGAACGTCGGTGAGCAACTGCAACTCGCCGGGCTGCAGCACCGGCAGCAACGCTTCCATGCCCTCGACGGGGATGCCGCCGGCCATCTTGTCGAGCATCTCGACGAGCGCCGCATCGGCCGGGTTGTCCTCGGCGAGCTGCGCGGCGCGGGCCTTGACCTCGTCGGTGAGCAGCAGTTCGCGGCACGGCGGCGCGACGAGCACCGGCACGTCGACCTCGGAGATCGAACGCTGGTCGGCGACGGAGAAGCAGCGAAGTTCGGTGACCTCGTCGCCCCAGAACTCGACGCGGACCGGATGGTCGGCGGTGGGCGGGAAGACGTCGAGGATGCCGCCGCGCACCGCGAACTCACCGCGCTTGCCGACCATGTCGACGCGGGTGTACGCCAGTTCGACGAGGCGCTCGACGAGTTCCTCGAAGTCGTGTTCGGTGCCGACCCGCAGCGTGACGGGGTCGATCTCGCCGAGTCCGGGCGCCATCGGCTGCACCAGCGACCGCACGGTGGCGACGACGACCCTCAGTTCGGGGCCGAGATCACGATCGTCGGGACGGGCGAGCCGGCGCAGGACGTGCAGACGGCGGCCGACCGTGTCGGCGCTCGGCGACAGGCGCTCGTGCGGCAGGGTCTCCCACGAGGGGAACTGCGTGACGCCCTCGCCGAGCATCTCGGTGAGTTCGGCGGTGAGATCGTCGGCCTCGCGTCCGGTGGCGGTGACCACGAGCAGAGGCGTCTTCTCGGCCAGCGCCGCGGCGACGAACGGCCGCGCGGCGGGTGGGGCGACGATCTCCTGTTCGGCGGAACCGGCGAGCTCGCCGATCCTGCGCAGTCGGTCGTCGGCCAGCGCGATCCGCGCCAATCCGGACAGTGGGACAGCGGCCGGGGGCACAGCAGACAAGGAAGGCGCTCCTGAGTGTGGGACGAGAACCTTGTCGAGTCTATTCCGCTGTTCCCTCGGGCGTCACCGCGCCGGGGCGCGAGGATCGTCACCGCGCCGGGGCGCGAGGATCGTCACCGCGCCGGGGCGCGAAGGGCGCTACCGCGCCGGGGGCGTGAGGAGGTCGGCACTGTTGGCACCGAGTTCGCGGGCGGCCCACCCCGCCAGCCCGGCGAGCAGTTCGTCGTCGCCCGCCTCGCGCCGGGTGTCGTCGTCGGCGAGCCAGCGGCGGCGCACCATTCTCAGCAGTGCCGCGCGGGTGCGGGCGGGATCGGCGTCGAGGGCGAAGGTGACGAAGGCGTCGGGGGTCCACGCTTCGATGCCCGATCGTTCCAGCGCTCCGGTGAGCTCGGGGTCGGCGGTGACGACGGCGTCGGCGTGGCACAGCAGCGCCACCGACGTCACGTGCGCCTCCCTCGGCCCTGTCACGTGCGGCACCTCGCGGAGCACGGCCGTGGGCCAGACGACCCGGGCGTCGGGGAAGGCTCGGTCGAGTTCGGCGAAGAGGAAGTCGCGGGCGGGACGCAGCAGTTCCTGCGGCAGTCGGCGATCCACCTCCGCGATGATCCCGTCGCTCCAGAAGGGTTGGTAGAGGCCGTCTTCGGCGAGGGCGAGTGCCACATCGCGCAGGCGGGGGCGGGCGAGGACCGTCGCACCGAGCACCACTCGAACCGGCATCGTCACCCTTCGTCGAATCGTCGGAACGGACCGTACCGTGTCGTCAGAACGGGTCGTACAGTCCTTCGCGTCGCGTGAGGTCGGCGAGTCCGTCGAGGACCGTCGTGACCACCTCCGCCTGCTGCTTCGCGAGTTCGAGGACATCGGCGCGCGAGACCCGCCGGTGCAGGCCGTGGAAGTCGGCGGCGAGCGCGCCGGTGTCGACGAGGCGGGCGACGTGTCGGCGTGAGCAGCCGAGGACGTCGGCGGCCTGGGCGATGGTCAGCAACGGCGGCACGACACCGACCGTCACGGCGGTGGCGGGCCCGAACCGGTCGAGCAGACCCGCCAGCGCTGCGGGGGCCTCCTCGGCGGAGAACGGCCCGAAGGTCACGACTGCAGCCGCAGACGGCGCTCCACGAACTGCCGGAAGTATTCGAGCTTGTTCGCCGGCACCAGCGCGGGCAGGATCATCCGCCACATCGCGCCGGTCTGCTCTGCGAGCCGTTCGGTCGCCTTGAGTGCGTTCGCCATGATCCGGGCGCCCATCGCCTGTTCGAGCAGCAGCAGGGAGACCGCGTGGACGTCGACGTCCTCGACGAGGTCGCCCTCGTCGGCGGCCCGGGTCGCGAGTTCCTGCAGGTTGTTCTGCCAGATCTCGTAGGGCCGGTGCTCGGTGCCCTGGTAGTCGCCGATCTCGACCAGCAGCCGGAACATCGCCCGCACCACGGAATCGGTCTCGGACATGTCGACGTGCAGGACCGACAGGTCGATCAGTGTCTCGAGCGCCGGGGAACGGCGGTCCATCTTGGACTCGGCGGCGGCCTCGAAGCGGAGATAGCCGGAGTCGATCACCCCGCGCGCCAGTTCTTCCTTCGAACCGAAGTGGAAGTACAGCGCACCCTTGGTGACGCCGGCCTCCTCGATGATGTCGCCCAGGTTCGCGTCCGCGTACCCGTCGCGCACGAAGATCGTCGCTGCGCCCTGCAGCACCGATTCGCGTGTCACCTCTGCGCGTACTTGTCGTCCCACCACAGCCTGCCTTCTCACGGGTATCCCAACGATAACGCCACTTACCTGAAAGTAGAGAGCAGACGGTCCCGAAAACGAGAGGACTATTCGGAAACCGGGGGTTCCCCGAGCTTCGGGTCCGCTTCCAGACCGATGAGGCCGTTCCAGCACAGGTTCACGAGGTGGGCCGCGACGTCCTCCTTCGACGGGGTGCGGCGGTCGAGCCACCACGTCGCGGTGGTGGCGACCATGCCGACGAGAGCCTGGGCGTAGAGCGGAGCGAATTCGGGGTTGAGGCCCCGCCGGGAGAAGTCGCCGGTCAACAGCTCCCCCACCTGACGCATCGCCTCGTTGAGCAGACTCGAATAGGTGCCTTCCTCGGCGGACATCGGCGAGTCGCGCACGAGGATGCGGAAGCCGTCGGTGCGCTCCTCTATGTAGGTGAGCAGAGCGAGCGCGGCCCGCTCGACGCGGATCCTCGACCGGTTGCGGGTGAGGCTCTCGGTGACCATCGACATCAGCACGGTCATCTCGCGGTCCACGACCACCGCGTAGAGGCCTTCCTTACCGCCGAAGTGCTCGTAGACGACCGGCTTGGAGACCTGCGCCCGCTGGGCTATCTCCTCTATGGAGGTGCCCTCGTAGCCGCGCTCGGCGAACAGGGCGCGACCGATCTCGATGAGCTGTTCCCGACGCTGCGTGCCCGTCATCCGGATCCGCGGAGTGCGCTCGGTTCGCTTCTGCGACGCCTGCGACACAGGTCCTCCTTCGGCGGCGGGACGTACTCGAACGTTCGACAGCCTATCCATTCCCGATCGCGCCACCCCAGGTTCGACGTCGACGCCGTCTCGTGCGAGGATCGGGGGCGCACGTCCGCCGGTTCCGCCGCGGAGGTGTGGCAGTCCGCCGTGGTGTAATCGGCAGCACCTCTGATTTTGGTTCAGATAGTTCAGGTTCGAGTCCTGGCGGCGGAGCGGGAACCGTCCCGGGGAGCCTCAGCGCTTTCCCGGTGCACGCACGGACCGGCGTGCAGAAACGTGTCGAGGGAGCTACATGCAGGTGCAGACCGCGATCGTCGTGCTGGCAGCCGGAGCAGGAACAAGGATGCGGTCGAAGACACCGAAGGTGTTGCACACCCTCGGTGGACGCACGATGCTCGCGCACTCCCTGTACACCGCCGCCGCACTCGAACCCGCCCATCTCGTCACCGTCGTCGGGCACCGCCGCGAGGAGGTCTCCGCCGAGGTGAGCGCCGTCGCCGCGGGTCTCGACCGCGAGATCCGGGTGACCGTCCAGGAGGAACAGCTCGGCACCGGCCACGCCGTGGAGTGCGGCCTCGGTGCCCTCCCCGACGACTTCGACGGCACGGTCGTCGTCACCGCCGGCGACGTCCCGCTGCTCCGCTCCGACACCCTGCAGGAACTGCTCGACGCGCACCTCGACACCGAGCCTGCCGCCGTCACCGTCCTCACCACGACGGTGTCCGAGCCGACCGGCTACGGACGCATCGTGCGCACCACGGACGGCGACGTCGCCGGGATCGTCGAGGAGAAGGACGCCTCGCCGACGCAGCGCGCGATCCAGGAGATCAATACGGGCGTGTACGCCTTCGACGCGGCCGCGCTGCGATCCGCGCTCGGCAAGCTGAGTGCCGACAACTCGCAGGGCGAGCTGTACCTGACCGACGTCGTGAAGATCGCCCGCGACGAGGGCCACACCGTCCGCGGACTCCACACCGACGACGCGGTGCAGGTCTCCGGCGTCAACGACCGCGTCCAGCTCGCCGCACTGACCACCGAACTCAACCGGCGCCTGCTCGAGCACTGGATGCGCGAGGGTGTCACGGTGATCGACCCGGCCTCGACGTGGATCGACGTCGACGTCGTGCTCGGCACCGACGTCACCATCCACCCGGGTGTGCAGTTGCGCGGCCGCACGGTGATCGCCGACGACGCGGAGGTCGGCCCCGACACGACGCTGACCGACGTGCAGGTCGGCGCCGGCGCCACCGTGGTGCGCACCCACGGCTCCGACGCCGTGATCGGCGCGGAGGCCACTGTCGGCCCGTTCACCTACCTGCGCCCCGGCACCGAACTCGGCGCGTGCGGCAAGCTCGGTGCCTTCGTCGAGACGAAGAACGCGCAGATCGGGGCGCATTCGAAGGTCCCCCACCTCACCTATGTCGGCGACGCGGAGATCGGCGAGCACTCCAACATCGGAGCGTCGAGCGTCTTCGTCAACTACGACGGGGTGAAGAAGTACCGCACGGTCGTCGGATCGCACGTCCGGACCGGGTCGGACACCATGTTCGTCGCTCCCCTCACGGTGGGCGACGGCGCCTACACGGGCGCCGGAACAGTACTCCGTCGCGACGTTCCTCCGGGGGCGCTGGCGGTGTCGGGTACGCCACAGCGCAATATTGAAGGGTGGGTCCAGCGAAATCGCGCCGGTACCCCCGCTGCCGAGGCAGCATCGAGAGCACAGCAGCCGCACGACCACGATCGCCAGAAGGACGGCCAGAACCAGTGACCAATTGGATCGACAACCAGAAGAACTTGATGCTCTTCTCCGGCCGGGCCCATCCCGAGCTGGCGGAGCAGGTCGCGAAGGAACTGGGCGTCCCCCTCACCCCGCAGACGGCACGGGACTTCGCGAACGGTGAGACGTTCGTGCGTTTCGAGGAGTCGGTGCGCGGTTCGGATGCCTTCGTGCTGCAGAGCCATCCGTTCCCGCTGAACCAGTGGGTCATGGAGCAGCTCATCATGATCGACGCGCTCAAGCGTGGTTCGGCCAAGCGCATCACCGCGATCCTGCCGTTCTACCCCTACGCCCGTCAGGACAAGAAGCACCGCGGCCGCGAGCCCATCTCCGCCCGCCTGATCGCCGATCTGCTCAAGACCGCCGGCGCCGACCGCATCATCACGGTCGACCTGCACACCGATCAGATCCAGGGCTTCTTCGACGGTCCGGTCGACCACATGCACGCCCAGGGCCAGCTCGCCGAGTACATCCGCGGCAAGTACGGCGTCGAGAACATCGCCGTGGTCTCCCCCGACTCCGGTCGTGTGCGTGTCGCCGAGAAGTGGGCCGACACCCTCGGTGGCGCGCCGCTGGCGTTCATCCACAAGACCCGCGACCCGCTGGTGCCCAACCAGGTCAAGTCGAACCGCGTGGTCGGTGACGTCGACGGTCGCACCTGCATCCTGATCGACGACATGATCGACACCGGCGGCACCATCGCCGGTGCCGTGAAGATCCTGAAGGAGGCCGGCGCGGGCGACGTCATCATCGCCGCCACCCACGGTGTGCTCTCCGACCCGGCCGCCGAGCGCCTCGCTTCGTGCGGCGCCAAGGAGGTCATCGTCACCAACACGCTGCCGATCCCGCCGGAGAAGCAGTTCGACTGCCTCACCGTGCTGTCGATCGCTCCGCTGCTCGCGCAGACGATCCGCGAGGTCTTCGAGAACGGCTCGGTCACCTCGCTGTTCAACGGGGTCGCCTGACCCACCGCTCGACGACGGGGCAGACTTGTCCGGGTGTTCACCGGATTTCCCGTCGCGGCCCTCGACTTCTACGACGATCTCGAGGCCGACAACAGCAAAGCATTCTGGGCCGCGCACAAGGCCGTCTACGACGACTGCGTGCGCGGCCCGATGCTTGCCCTGCTCGCGGAACTCGAGGAGGAGTTCGGGGAGGGCAAGGCATTCCGCCCGTACCGTGACGTGCGGTTCAGCAAGGACAAGCTGCCGTACAAGACCCATCAGGGCGGATTCGTCTCCGTCGCGCAGAGCGTCGGCTACTACGTCGAGATAAACGCCGCCGGGTTGCGGGTCGCCGCCGGCCTGTTCCACGGTTCGTCCGATCAGATCGCCGGTTACCGGGCCGGGGTCGACCACGGCCGTCGCGGCCCCGAGCTCCGGAGGATCGTGCGCAGGCTGGAGCGCGCGGGATACGAGATCGGTGGCGACCGGCTGAAGTCCCGGCCGCGGGGCGTGGACGCCGATCATCCCCGCATCGAACTCATGCGTCACCGGTCCCTGTGGGCCGGCCGGACGGAGATCTCCCCGCCGTGGATCGACAGTCCGCGCACCCTCGAGGAGGTGCGTTCGGCGTGGCGTGAGTTCCGGCCGTTGGTGCGCTGGCTCACCGCTGCCACCGCAACGTGATGCGGCAGACCGGGTGGTATGGAAATGCTGTGTGGCGCAATGGTTTGAAGGACGCGCCGGGACGGGGATGATCTTCGTCACGCCGCACGAATCGTCGCAGGTCGTACGAGACCCCCCTCCCCTGCGTAACTCGGCTTTCACCTAAAGTGGCACCTCGTGACCGACGCGCAAACTCTCGAAGCCCCTATGGAAAACGCGACAATCCGAACGGTCCGACGATGGTCGCCGGGTGCGTGCGTCTGGTGTGGTGACACCGACTCGGTCGAGGTCTTCCGCAACGAACCTCGCTGTGCCACATGCCGTAAGCACGAAGCCGTCATCGACGAGGCCCGCAAGTTCATGGGCATGTACGGCCTGCGGCCCATCGGCGGCACCCTGCAGTCCGACGACGAGGAGGAGTACGAGCACCGCCTCGCCGCTCGCGAGGCGCGCCGCGCCCTCAACGACATCCGCCTCGCCGAGCAGCCCGACCCGGCACTCGTGCGCAAGGCACTGCGTCCCCGCGCCGCCGCGATCACGGAGGGCCACACCGGTTCCTCCGCGCAGACGTCGACGCGTCCGGCCTCCGCGGCCCGGAGCTCGTCCTCTTCGTCCAAGCCGGCGAAGTCCGCGGCTCCGGTCCGGACGGGTGCCGTGGACGTCGAGGAGATCCAGACCCGGGCCCTCGCGTTGCTCGATCAGCTCTCCGCGATCGACGCGCAGCTCGCGCTCGTCGCCGAGCAGAGCGGCCTCGCTGCTCGCGCCCGCCGCAGCGATCTGGAGAAGCAGAAGGCCACGATCCTGCGCACCCTCGCCGCACTCGAGAAGGCACGTCTGAGCGCATCCGGCAGCTAGTCGCCGGCTCACACCACCGCAGCCCCGTCCCGCTCCGTCGAGTCCGCTCGACGGTCCGGTGCGGGGCTGCGGTCGTTACCGCACGTCACAGTAGGTGTCGTTACCCCACCTCACGACAACGGACCGGGTAGTCTGTGATCGACCAAGGGCCGTCGGGGGGCACTGCTCGGGCATTCTCGCCTGCGCGGATCCGGCCGAAGCCTGTCCGAAGGAGTGCGCGTGAGTGTTTCCGACTCCCCTCGCGTCGGTGCACCCGCGTGGCGTTCCTTGTCCTCGGCTCTGGCGCGACCCCGACTGTTCGCGTGTCTCGACCGGTGCTCCACGCTGACGGTGATCGACGCTCCCCCGGGCTTCGGCAAGCGGACACTCGTCGCGGGATGGCTCCATCGGGGCGGCGCACCCGACCACACGATCGTCTGGGTTCCCGAACTCTCCGCGTCCGGCGACGGCGACCTGCCCGAGCATGTGCTCGCGGTCCTCGCCGATCACCCGGCCGTCGAGGTCGCCGGCGACGGTCCCGACGATTCCCCGTTCGAGCGCGTGGTCCGTACCTTCCGCGATCTGGGGTCGCCCTGCCTGCTCGTGCTCGCCTGTGTGTCGCCGCAGAACTCGGCCGACGTACTCGAAGCAACCCTTCGGCTGCTCGACCGGTGCCCCCGGCTCGATGCGATCGTCTGCCTGCCGGGAAACAGCACCGACATGACCGAGGTCGTCCTCCGCGGGATCGACTCCACGTACGTCCCGGCCGCCGATCTCGCGTTCACCGTCGAGGAGACGACGACACTGCTGCGCGACGCCGGACCGGAGCGCTCCGACAGCGAGTGCGAGGCCGTGTGCCGTGCGCTCGGTGGTGTGCCGACCCTCGTCTCTGCGGCCACGGCCGTCGCCCGGAGCCGGCCCCAGCGTCTGATCGACTCCCGGGGACTGCCGACTCCCGCATCGGCCCGCCTCGTGCGGACGTATGTGGAGAACCGGCTCGACGAACTCGACGACGCGCACCGCGAGTTCGCGTTCTCCGTCGCTGCGGCCCACAGCGTCACCGCCGAGCGGGCGGCCGAACTGACGGGCGCGGCGGACCCCGAGGCCGCACTCGCGACGCTCGCCGCGGCCGGCCTCGTGATCGATTCGCCCTTCCAGGATCCCCGGACCTGGCGGTGGCCCGACGCCGTCCGCTCCTGCGTGCTCGACATCTCCCGCCGGGAACATCCCGGACGTGTCGACGCCCTGCTCGTCGAACTCGCCCGGGCCCACCGCGACGCCGGCAGGCCCGCCGAGGCGTCGATCTATGCCGTCGAGGCCGGCGACTGGGAGACCGCCGTGGCAATCGTCGAGGAATCCTGGGCGCGCATGGTCGACAGCTCCTTCGATGTTCTCGTCAAGGTCCTCCGGCAGATCCCCGACCAGGAGCTCGGCGACCATCCGTCGGTCCAGGCCGGTCGCGCGCTGTTCACACAGATGCTCGACGAACATTCGATCCTGCACGCCTCCCTGCCCGCGGATCCCGACGAACTCACCGAGCTCGGGAAGACACCCGGCGCCGCGCAGGCCGCCTACGTCGCGACGGTGCAGACCCTGACCCTGCGGGTCTCGGGCGAATTCGGTGAGGCCGCGCGGTTGACGCTGCTGTTGCGTCCGCTCGTCCATTCGATCCTCGAACACCGGCCCGACGATCTCGGTCCGCAGCTGCCGCTGCTGCGCGTCCAGTGGGCGATCACGCTCCAGCTCGCCGGACATCTGACCGAGTCCACCACCGTCTTCCGCCGCGCCTACCGCGGTGCGTACGCCGCGAACATCGCCTTCGTCATCCAGAACGCCGCGGGCAGCTCGGCGCTGAACTGGGCGGTGACGGGCGACAATCCGCGCGCCCGGGAATGGCTGCGCATCGAGAGCAACGCCGAGCCCACCGAGGGTCGCTGGGGCGAGATGGTCAAGGTGGGTGGCCGCGTGGCGTCCGCGCTCGTCCACCTCGACTCGCTCGAGCTCGACCGTGCCGTCGGATATCTCGACGAGCTCGGTGTCCCGCGGGTCTCGGAGGAACTCTGGGGATTCGTCGCCTACTGCCGGGCCTACTACAACCTGGCGGCGGGCAACGCCTACGACGGACTCACCGAACTGCACCGGCTCATCGCCTCGCACCACGATCTGTTCGACCGCGGCGCGTTCTCGCGCATCCTGCTCGGGGCTGCCGAGATCGACCTGCAGCTGGCGCTCGGCAACGGCAACCTCGCGCGCGCCCTCGCCGAGGAGTCGCCGCAGAACCATCCGATGCTCGTGGTGACGAACGCGCGTGTCGAACTGTTCACCGGTCATCCGGAGGTTGCGCTCAAGAAGCTCAAGCGTGTTCCGTGGACGGAGTGCGGCTTCCCGCGCGCACATGTCGAGGCGTTGCTCGTCGAGGCGAGCGCCCACCTCGATCTCGACGAGAAGGACGCCGCGGTCCGCAGCTGGCAGCGGGCCTGCACGCTCGCCGAGGCCCTCGGCAACCGCCGCGCCTTCACCACTCTGGCCGAGGGTGCCGCCGGGCGTCTCGCGGAGCTCGGCGGTCTCACCGTCCCGGACGAGGCGATCGGGTCCGTCTTCACCGAACCGGTCACCCATGTCGAACTGTCCCGGCGGGAGACGGACGTGCTGGAGTTGCTGGCGCTGGGATCGACGCACGCCGACATCGCGAAGAAGCTGTTCGTCTCGCACAACACGATCAAGACCCAGTTGCGCAGCATCTACCGCAAGCTCGGCGTGCACACGCGGGTGGAAGCGATCGGCCGGGCGCGCGATCTCAGGCTGCTGCCGGTCCGCCGGTCGCTGTAGCCGAACGCGCACGCATCCGGGCGGCGAGCCGAAGATCGAGCGCCCACACGACGCCCGCGAGCGCGGCCAGTCCGACACCGAGCACACACACCGCGGTCCACCCGCCGGCGCTCCACGCCATCGTGCCGAGCGCCGAACCGGACGCCGCACCGATGAAGTAGCCCGTCATGTAGACGGAATTGACGCGCGAGCGGGCCTCGGGGTCGAGGGCGTACACGATGTTCTGGTTGGTGATGTGCACGAGGTTGAGCGCGAGGTCGACGACGAGCATCCCGACGACGAACCACACCAGCGAGCTCGCACCCGCCGCGAGCGCCGCCCACGACGCGATCAGCGTGAACACTCCCACCGCCGTCGTCGGCGGTCCGTAGCCGCGGTCGACGAGCCGGCCCGCCGCGGTCGCGGCGAACGCACCGGCCACCCCGGCCAGCCCCACGAGACCGATCTGCAGGTCGTCGAGGCCGAAGGGCGGGTCGGACAGCAGGAACGCCATCGTCGAGAACAGCGCGCCCACCGACGCGAAACCCAGCCCGCCGAGCAGCGTCCGGGTGCGCAGGCGAGGATGCGTGACGATCAACGTCCCGAGGGATCGCAGCGTGCTGCCGTAACCCTGACGGACCACCGGTGGCGTCGCCGGCAGCACCCGCCACAACGCGAGCGCGACGATCACCATCGCGACCGCGCTCACCCGGTAGACCGTCGTCCAGCTGTCGCCGAGTTCGGCGAGGATGCCCGCGACGCTCCGGGCCACGAGGATCCCGACGAGCAGCCCGCTCATCACGGTGCCGACCGCGCGACCCCTCGATTCCGGCGTCGCGAGGGTCGCCGCGAACGGCACCAGCACCTGCGCGGCCACCGAGAACAGACCGGCGACAGCGGTGCCCACCACGAGCACCCCGATGTTCGGCGCGAATCCGCTCAGCCCCTGCCCCGCCGCCGCGGCCAGCATGAGCATCACCGCCAGCCGCCGCTGCGGGAACATGTCGCCGAGCGGCACGAGGAACAGCAGGCCGAGAGCGTAGGCGACCTGCGCGACCGTCACGGTGGAGGCGGCGGCCGATCGGGAGGTGTCCAGTGCTTCGGCGATGGAGTCGAGCAGCGGCTGGTTGAAGTAGTTGCCACCCACGCACAGACCCGTCGCCACGGCCATGAGCAACAGGACCGGGGTCGTCAGGACGGGACGGGAGGACGCCATGTCCTCCAGCGTCCCGTGTGGGCGCGGCGGAAGTCGAATCGGCTCGTCGGCCGCCTTTCGAGGACTACTCCCGGGAGGCGGCGAGCAGGACGAACCGTCCGTCCGGATCCACCCATTCGTGCCGGACGACGAATCCCGCATCGGCGAGTTCCTGCGAGATACCGACGAGACGGAACTTCGCGGAGATCTCGGTCCGGATCTGCTCACCCTCCGCGAAGGAGATCTGCAGATCGAGGCCCGGGATCGTCACGTCCATCGCCTCGGTCGCCTCGAGGCGCATCTCGATCCACTCGTTCTCCGGGTCCCAGACGGCGCGGTGTACGAACCGGGCGGGATCGAAGTCGGCGCCGAGCCGGGCGTTGAGCACCCGCAGGACGTTCCGGTCGAACTCCGCCGTCACGCCGGCCGCGTCGTCGTAGGCGGCGATCAGGGTGTCGCGGTCGATGACGAGCCCCGCCCCGAGCAGCAGCCACTCGCCGGGGTGGAGGATCGCGGCGGTCCCGGCGAGGAACTGTGCGCGTTCGCTCGGGACGAGGTTGCCGATCGTGCCGCCGAGGAACGCGATCGCGCGTTTCCCGCCGGCAGGGAGATGCGCGAGCGAATCGGTGAAGTCGCCGACCACCCCGTGCACCGTCAGGTTCGGATACTCCGCCGCCAAGCGGGCGACGGCCGACCGCAACGCCGGTTCGGAGACGTCCTGCGGTACGTAGGTGTGGAGATACGGCTCGAGGGCGTCGAGCAGCACGTGCGTCTTCTCGGACGACCCGGAGCCGAGTTCGACGAGCATCTCGGGGCGGGCGGCGTCGGCGAAGTCGGCGGCGTGCTGTCGCAGCAGTGCGAATTCGGTGCGCGTCGGATAGTACTCGGGCAGTCGCGTGATCTCGTCGAACAGTTCGCTGCCCCGCGCGTCGTACAGCCAGGTCGGCAACAGGTACTTGGGATCGGACGTGAGTCCGCGCCGTGCGTCCTCGCGCAGTTTGGCGTCGAGGTCCTCGGGGCGCAGGTGCACGTCGACGATCACGGTGAGCCGACCTCCAGTGGTGAGACGATGAGTTTGCCCGGCATCGCGGCGACGAGATGCCGGTCGGGTACGGGTTTCCAGCGGCTGTCGTCGTCGAACGGTTCGGATGCCACGATCGCGACCTGCTCGTCGACGAACGTCCACAGCGAGTGGTACCAGGCGGTCGCCCAGATCCCGGACTCGTTGCACAGCAACATGTTCAGCCGCGAGTCCGGTGCGAGTTCGAGCACGTCGTGGACGAGTGAGATCAGCGCCGGTTCGGGGTCGGCCGAGCGCAGCCGCGACTGCAGCAGGAGCCACAGCGTGGCGGCGTCGGTCGGCGATTCGAGCCGCAGCAGTTCGGCGACGGGCAGTGCGGCGGCGAGGGTGACGAGTGATCCCGGCCAGCCCCGGACGACACCGTTGAGACTGAACGCCCACCGGTCGTCGGAGAAGGGCGCGGCCGCCGACCGTTCGACGGGCATCCCCTCGGTGGCCGAGCGGGTCGCGGCGACGACGGTGCGCGACCGTATCGACGTCAGACCCTCACCGAGGAAGGGATCGGACCAGATCGGCAACGCCGACCGGTAACGCCCGAAGGTGCCCTCGGCACTCCACCATCCGACACCGAAACCGTCGGCGTTGATCGTGCCTCCCCCACGCATGTCGGTGGGCGACCACGACTGGCGGAGCAGCGAATTGGTTCCGGTGGACAGCAGTGCGGCGACGTTCGTCTCCGGCCCGATGTACGCCAGGTGTCTACACATCGCCCGTCCCGTATGCGACGCGGAACCCGGCGAAGATCTGACGACGGATGGGCAGGTCCCAGTTGCGGAAGGTTCCGCGGCACGCGACCTCGTCGGTCCCGAACGATCCTCCGCGCAGCACCCGGTGTCCGTCGCCGAAGAAGACCTCCGAGTACTCGCGGTAGGGGAACGCACGGAAGCCCGGATAGCCGGTGAACGGTGTGGACGTCCACTCCCACACGTCGCCGATCAGCTGATGCACCCCGAGCGGCGACGCCCCCTCCGGATACGCGCCGACCACGGCGGGACCGAGATGACGCTGACCGAGATTGGCGTGTCCGGGACCGGGATCCTCGTCGCCCCAGGGGAATCGGCGGCTGCGTCCGGTGGCCGGATCCCAGCGCGCCGCCTTCTCCCATTCGGCCTCGGTCGGAAGACGCCCACCGACCCAGCGGGCGAACGCCTCGGCCTCGTGGAAGCACACGTGCACGACCGGCTCGTCCGGGTTCAGCGGCGCGGTACGACCGAAGGCCGTTCGGCTCCATCCGGTTTCGTCGCGACTCCAGAACTGCGGGGCCTCGAGACCGGCGTCGAGGCGGTGCTGCCGGCCCACCTCGCTCCACAGTTCGGGCCGCTCGTAGCCACCGTCCTCGATGAACTCGAGGTACCGACGGTTGGTGACGGGCACGGCGTCGAGTTCGAACTCCGGCACCTCCACGACATGCGCCGGGCGTTCGTTGTCGAGGGCCCACGGATCGGTGGACGTCCCCATCTCGAATGCGCCGGCGGGGATCCGGACGCGTTCGGTGTCGCGGACGGTTCCGGTGCGCGGCGCTTCCGGCGCGTCGAGCAGCGGCGGACCCTGTCGCAGTTGGTGTGTCGCGAGCATCGTCTCGTCGTGCTGCTGTTCGTGCTGCGCGACCATCGCGAAGACGAAACCCTCGCGGGTCAGCTCGTCGTCGAATGCACTGTGCTCGAGCACGTCCCAGGTGAGATCACGGACGGCACGCGCGTAGCCGCGGGCGGCCTCGGGGTCGAGCAGCGGCAGCCCCGTGCGGGCCGCGCGGGGATGCCGGAACGCGTCGTAGAGATCGTCGATGTCGCCGCGGACCGCAGGGCGCCTGCCCGCGACCCGCACGAGCCAGCGCTCCTCCTGGTTGGCGATGTGCGCGAGATCCCACACCAGCGGGCTCATCAACGGCGAATGTTGTGCGGTGAGATCCTGTTCCGGCACGGAGGTGAGCACCTCGGTGCGGGCACGCGCCCGCTCGAGGTGACGCCTGAGCGCAACACGAGCAGGTGTCACCGCACCTCCTCACCCGGCGCCAATCCGCGCAGGCACCGTGCTGCGGCCGCGTCGAGCGCCGCGGTGAACCGCATGTCGCGGGAGGACTCCGCCGCGAGCGAGAGCAGACCTGCTGCGGCAGAACGTAATTCGAGTGAGACGAGGCCGACGCGGGCCGCCTCGGCCCACTGGTCGCGCACCGGCGCGGCGATCGCGCACGCCTCCGCGGAGACCTCGGGCGCCGACAGCAACGCCTCGAGAGCCGCGACGGGCACCTGCCACGACTCGGCCGGCTGCGCGTCGAGATAGCGCACCTCGAGATGCCCGCACGGACGAACGGGCGGGAACAGCGTCGTCATGTGGTAGTCGAGGTCGTCGACGGTGGGTCGGCGGCGGATGTCGGCGTCGAGCTCGCCCGCGAGCCACGCCGCGAAGGTGGCGCCGGGCGGTGCGTACCATTCGGGCATTTCCGAACGCACGCAGGTCAGCGGTGCGTCGAGCACCCATGCGGGGTAGTCGGCGGGATGGTCGACGTGGCCGAGGGCGGGATCGAGTTCGAGCCACGTGCGCATCCGCTGCGATGCCCAGTCGCCCTCCGGAGCACCTCGCAGCCGGGGCGAGCACGCGAAGGCCGCGATCATCGCCGGGCCGATGGCGTGGAGCAACTCCCAGCGCTGCACGATCTCCCGCTCGTCGCGTCCCGCGTCGACGGAAACCTGAACGGACGCAGTGCTGTTCATCATCAACCGGCCCATCGGGCCGATCCGGTCGTAGCGGAGTTCCATCGCTCCGTAGCGCGGGGTGCGCAGCAGACGGTGGGGAGGCCGCACCTCATCAGCGGCGCGGTCGAGCATGATCACCGACCGGCGGGCCAGCAACGCACGGAGCATGCGGAGGTCGGCCGTGAGCCGATCGCACACCTGCCGTGCCGAGGTGCACGGCACGCTCGACAGTTCGACCTGACCACCCGGCTCGACGCTGACCGCGCTGCCCGACGGCAGCGGACGGGCGGACGACGACGGGGCCACCGCGCGCGGCGCGTGCGGCCCGAGGGCCTCGACGAGCGTCGTGAGTTCGGGACGCGATTCGGTGCCGTCGGCCCGCGCGGTGAGCCATTCGAGTTCGACCCCGATCAACCTGGGGATTCCCAGCCGGAACGCCCTGCTGCGGACGTGGTCCTCCGCTGCTGCTCGGGAGCCGATTTCCTTACGGGCACGGAAGGCTGCGGCATCGACTGCCATTGCCATTCGTCCACCCCCTCGGCCGGTGCGCCAGGTCTGCGGTCGAGACTAACCCGGTCGGGGACACGACGCGCGGATAACGCACCGGTGCGTGCGCGAACCCACTCCACCGGGCAGGCTCGACCCCGACGATACGGACGACCGAGGAGGTGAGGGGTCCGTGCTGGACCTTCAGGCGGCCCGACGCGACACACCGGGATGCTTCGACCGGGTCTTCCTCGACAGCGCCGGCTCGTCGCTGCCGCCGACGCCGGTGCTCGAGACGATGCTCGCGCACCTGCGCCGAGAGGCCGAGGTCGGCGGGTACGTGGCGGCCGACGAGCGGCTCGACGACCTGACGGCCGTGAAGACCTCGCTCGGTCGCCTGTTCGACGTGCCGGAGACCTCCGTCGCGCTGTCCGACGGGGCCTCGCGGGCATGGACGTCCTTCTTCTACGCCGTGCCGCTGCGACCCGGCGACCGCATCCTGATCTCGCAGGCCGAATACGCCGCGAACGCGATCGCCGCGCTGCAGCGCGCGCGGGCGACCGGCGCCACCGTCGAGGTCGTTCCGTCCGATCCGTCCGGTCGCATCGACGTCGAGGCACTCGAGGGGATGCTCGACGAACGGGTGCGGCTCGTGTCCGTCGTGCACGCCCCCACCAACGGCGGGCTGGTCAACCCCGTCCGGGAGATCGCCGACGCCGCGCACGCGGTCGGGGCGCTCGTGCTGCTCGACGCGTGCCAGTCGGTGGGGCAGCTGCCGGTGAGCGTGCCCGAACTCGACGTCGACGCGCTGTCGGGCACCGGGCGCAAGTGGCTCCGCGGTCCGCGCGGCACCGGGTTCCTCTACGTGCGCCCACGACTGGTGACCGAACTCGAACCGGCCGTGCTCGACCTGCACAGTGCCTCGTGGACCTCGGCCGACAGCTACGAACTCGCCCCGGACGCCACCCGCTTCGAGATGTGGGAGGCCGGGGTGGCGGCCAGGCTCGGGCTCGGCGCTGCCGTGGACTACCTCCTCGACCTGGGTGTCGACGCCGTGTCCGAGGCGGTGGCCTACCGGGCCGGGCACGTGCGCGACGGGCTCGCCGGCATCGACGGCGTGACCGTCACCGACCTCGGCGAGCAGCGCAGCGGCATCGTCTCGTTCACCGTGGACGGCCGCGACCCGCGGGAGGTCCGCGACGCCCTGGCCGAGCGGTCGGTGACGGTCACGGTCAGCAACCGCAGCTCGACGTTGCTGGACATGACCTCGCGCGACCTGCAGTCGGTGGTGCGGGCGTCGCCCCACTACTTCGTCTCCCCCTCCGACGTCGACAGGTTCCTCGCCTCGGTGCACGACATCGCCCGCTCGTGAAGCTCGCGCGGGCCGACGACAGGGCTGTTTGTCCCCGCTCGACGTCGTCCGGTAAAGTGGTTCGAGTTGTCTCGGCGAGGGTGAACCGCAATATCGCTGGATCACCGTGATCGACGCGGCTGCGACGGAAGCAATGTGCTCCCCGGTCGCACGTGTCGGATCCGTTCGTTCGAGAACACCCGACCACGAAGTGCCACCAGCGTAGGAGCCGTCACATCATGTCCGACGAGAATCGTCTCGTAGCCAGCGTCCGCACCGAGTTCGGCAAGGGTGCCGCACGCCGCGCCCGTCGCGCCGGCCAGGTCCCCGCCGTCCTCTACGGCCACGGCACCGAGCCCCGGCACCTCGCCCTCCCCGACCTCGAGTTCGCAGCCGTGCTGCGTAACCACGGCACCAACGCCATCCTCACCCTCGACATCGACGGCGAGGACCAGCTCGCGCTGACCAAGTCGGTCGTCGTCCACCCCATCCGCCGCTACATCGAGCACGCCGACCTGCTCGTCGTGAAGAAGGGCGAGAAGGTCACCGTCGAGGTGCCCGTCGTCCTCGCCGGTGAGGCCGGCTCCGGCACGCTGGTGGTCAACGAGGTCAACACCATCAAGCTCGAGGCCGACGCCCTGAACATCCCCGAGGAGATCACCGTCTCGATCGAGGGCGCCGAGGCCGGCACCCAGATCCTGGCCGGTGGCGTCGAGCTGCCCGCCGGCGCGACCCTGCAGGACGATCCCGAGCTGCTGCTCGTGAACATCGTCGAGGCTCCCTCCGCCGACGCCATGGAAGGCGCCGAGGGCGAAGAGACCGCCGAAGAGGCCTCCGAGGAGGCCTGAGCCATCACCGGCTCCCTGTGAAGTCACTCGTGCGGCGCGTCATCCCTTCGGGGTGGCGCGCCGCACGTCGTTCGAATGCACGGAAGGATCAGTTCGTGGGCGACGACGCCGCGCTCGTGGTCGGTCTCGGCAACCCCGGCCCGAAGTACGAGAACACCCGGCACAACATCGGATTCATGGTGGTCGACGTGCTGGCCGGACGCGTCGGCGGCAAGTTCTCCGCGCACAAGCGCAGCAACGCCGACATCGTGCAGGCCCGGCTCGACGGGCGGCAGGTGATCATCGCGAAGCCGCGCACCTACATGAACCTGTCCGGCGGCCCGGTCGCCTCCCTTGCCAAGTTCTTCTCGGTCGATCCCGCGAACGTGATCGTCGTGCACGATGAACTCGACCTGGACTTCGGGACGATCCGGCTCAAGCTCGGCGGTGGTGAGAACGGGCACAACGGCCTGCGGTCCACCTCGTCGGCGCTCGGCACCAAGGACTACCTGCGGGTCCGGATGGGCATCGGCCGCCCGCCCGGCCGCCAGGATCCCGCCGACTTCGTGCTCAAGCCGTTCTCGGCCACCGAACGCAAGGAACTCGACGTGTGGTGCGAGGAAGGCGCCGACGCCGTCGAACTGCTGCTGAAGCTCGGTCTCGAAGGCGCCCAGAACCGCATCCACTGACCACCCGCCTCCGCCGAGGAGGCGTGCGTGAGGTCAGGCTCGCGTCAGCAACGCCAGCGAGGTGCCGCGACGCAGCTTGCCCGAGGAGGTCTTCGGGATGCTGCCGGGGCCGAGCACCGCGACCGTGCGGGGCCGCACGCCCACCTCGGCGACCACCGCGTGCACGACGTCGTGTTCGATGCGGCGCACCTCGTCCGGATGGTCGAAGAGTTTGGTCTCCACCGCCACCGCGAACGATTCCCGCTTGTCCCCCGCGTCGAGCCGGATGGCGACGGCGTTGCCGGGACGCACGCCGTCGACGGTCCCCGCCGCTCGTTCGATGTCGGTGGGATAGATGTTGCGGCCGCCCATGATGATGACGTCCTTCACCCGGCCGCACACCACGACGAGCCCTTCCTCGGTGAAGTAACCCACGTCGCCGGTGTCGAGCCAGCCGTCGGCGTCCTGCGCGGGTACGGGCCCGTCCACGGTGAGATAGCCGTGCGTGACGGCCTCGCCGCGCAACTGGATGATGCCCACGCCGCGGGCTGGCAGCACCTGTCCGTCACGGCCGACGACCCGGCCCTCGAGACCGGCCACGAGACGGCCGAGGGTGGGCATGCGGCGCGCGTGGGTGCGGTTGGTCGGCACGGCCATCCCGCCGGCCTCGAGCAGGTCGGGGTCCACCACGTCGAGCACCATCCCGCGTCCCGGATCGGGGACCGACACCGCGAGCGTGGTCTCGGCCATCCCGTAGGAGGGCGCGAGGGCGGACGGGTCGAGACCGAAGCGCTCCCCGGCCTCCGCGAGGGCCTCCATCGTGTCGGGATCGACCGGCTCGGCGCCGTTCCACATCCAGCGCATCGACGACAGGTCGAGCGCGCCGTCCGGCGCCTGCGACAACTTCCGGGCCAACAACGAGTACGCGAAATTCGGTGCTGCGGTGAGCGTTCCGTGGTACTTGCTGATCAGCTCCGCCCACAGGATCGGCGAGCGCAGGAAGTCCAGCGGCGTGACCGACACGACCTCGGCGCCCACCTGCATGGGGACGCTGAGGAAGGCCACCATGCCCATGTCGTGGAACAGCGGCAGCCAGCTGATCATGACGTCGTCGTCGAGCGAGAACTTGACGCGGTCCATCATCGCCGTCGCGTTGGCGTAGAAGTTGCCGTGCGTGATCCGCACCGCCTTCGGCGAGCCGGTGGACCCGGACGTCAGTTGCTGCAGCACGATGTCGGACTCCGCCGTGTCGACGGGATCGACGGGCTTCCCCTCCCGCATCCGCTCCACGGTGACGACGGAGATGCCGCGTTCGCGCAACAGCGGCTCCGCGATCTCGAAGGGTGCGCCGAGCACGACGGCCCGGGCGTCGATCATCTGCAGCACCACCTCGGTGTCGTGCGACCACATCTGCAGGTCGGTGCGCGGGGTGGGCTGGTGCAGCATCGTCACGCTTCCGCCGCGCATCCACACGGCCTGGCAGACCGGTGCGATGTCCACCGGTTGGCCTGCGAGGACGCCCACCGCGTCGCCGGGTCCGATACCCGCCGCAGCCAGTGCGCCGGCCATGCGGCGGGCCTGACGGTGGATCCGTCCCCAGCTCTGCCGCAGCGGCGTATCCGGTTCGCCGGTGATCAGAGCCCCGGTGTCCGACTCCGCCGTCGCGTACATCTCCTCGGTGAACCTGCTCACGACCCGCTCCTCGTCCGGTGGTGCACGACCTCGATCAAGATCCGGTAGTTGCACATCAGCGTGCGCCTTCGAGGGGTCGGGATGGCGCGGCCTCGGGGAAACGTGATCGAATCTGGCGGAAATCGACACCGAATCGCCGAGTAACATGGACGAGTTGGCGGCGATAGCGCCCCTACTCCCTGCCCCCTTCGAGAGGTTTTTCCCGTTGAGCACCCCGCACGCTTCGGCCGACAGTCAATCCACCGGCGCCTCGAAGCCTGCGTCCGCGAAGGAGGTCAGAGCCGAAGCCGAGCGCAGACGCACCTTCGCCGTCATCTCCCACCCCGACGCCGGTAAGTCGACGCTCACCGAGGCGCTCGCCCTGCACGCGAAGGTCATTTCCGAGGCCGGCGCGGTCCACGGCAAGGCCGGCCGCAAGTCGACGGTCTCCGACTGGATGGAGATGGAGAAGGCCCGCGGCATCTCCGTCAGCTCCACCGCTCTGCAGTTCAACTACACCCGCTCGGACGTCGCGGGCACCGACGACGAGGTCGTCAACGTCGTCAATCTCGTCGACACCCCCGGTCACTCCGACTTCTCGGAGGACACCTACCGCGTCCTCACCGCCGTCGACGCCGCCGTCATGCTCATCGACGCGGCGAAGGGTCTCGAGCCGCAGACCCTGAAGCTGTTCCAGGTGTGCCGCCACCGGGGCATCCCCGTGGTCACCGTCATCAACAAGTGGGACCGCCCCGGCCGGACGCCGCTGGAACTGCTCGACGAGATCGACGAGCGCATCGGCCTGACGCCGACTCCCCTGTTCTGGCCCGTGGGTATCGCGGGCGACTTCCGCGGTCTGCTGCGCCGCGGCGAGGACGGAGACGCGGCCGAGTACATCAAGTTCACCCGCACGGCCGGCGGCGCCAAGATCGCACCCGAGGAGCATCTGTCCCCCGACGAGGCGCTCGCCCTCGAGGGCGACACCTGGGTCGAAGCCGCCGAGGAATCCGAACTGCTGTCGGCCAACGGCCAGGACCACGATCAGGAGCTGTTCCTCGCCGGGCAGACCTCCCCGGTGATCTTCGCGTCGGCGATGCTCAACTTCGGTGTGCGGCAGATCCTCGACACCCTGATCACGCTCGCACCACCGCCGCGGGCCCGCCTCGCGATCGACGAGACCGCTCGCGAGGTCGACGATCCGTTCAGCGCCGTCGTGTTCAAGGTGCAGGCCGGCATGGACACCGCCCACCGCGACCGGCTCGCGTTCATGCGAGTCGTCTCGGGTGTGTTCGAGCGCGGCATGGTGGTCACGCACGCGCAGACCGGCAAGCCCTTCGCCACCAAATACGCGCTGACGGTCTTCGGCCGCGAACGCTCCACGGTGGAGAACGCCTATCCCGGCGACGTCGTCGGCCTGGTCAACGCGACCGCGCTGGCACCGGGCCACACCCTCTATGTCGACAAGAAGGTGGAGTTCCCGCCCATTCCGTCGTTCGCGCCCGAGCACTTCGCGATCCTGCGGGCCGAGAGCGCCTCGAAGTACAAGCAGTTCCGCAAGGCCGTGGACCAGCTCGACTCCGAGGGCGTCGTGCAGATCCTCCGCAACGACGTCCGCGGCGACGCGTCGCCGGTGATGGCGGCCGTGGGTCCGATGCAGTTCGAGGTGGTCGCGGCGCGGATGAAGGCCGAGTACAACGTCGACCCGAAGATCGAGCATCTCGGCTACTCGCTCGCGCGTCGCACCGATGCGGCCTCGGCCGACGAGCTGAACCGCCAGCGCGGCGTCGAGGTGTTCACCCGGTCGGACGGCGTGCTCCTCGCTCTCGTCAGCGACAAGTGGCGGCTGCAGTACATCCTCAAGGAGCTGCCGGAGCTGACTCTCGAACCGTTGGTCGCCGCGACCGACTGAGCGTCCCGACGACGCCGGACAGGTAGTGCGTCCAGCGGATTTTACTGATACTTTCCCTTCCGTCGATCCGACGTATTCGGGTGGAATCAGGAGTTGTGTCGATGAACGACGACGTACCGGCCACGGCCGGTGAGGACCTGTCGTCCGGTGGGACGGCGGATTCGGGCAGGCGATCCGGACGCGCGAAGCGCTCGGGCACCTTCGTCTACCCGCTGCCGAGCACTCCTCTTCCGAGCAGTACCCCGCTGACGAGTACGCCGGATCCCGGAACACACCGCACGAGCATGGGGGATGCATCGCTCGAAGGTGACCCGGCCGGCGGGGTGGGCGCCGGCAATTCCGAGGAAGGAACGACCCTGGTGAGCAGCACCGGCACGAACGGCTCCGCGAGTGGGCCCGCCACCACCACGACGACCACGACGGCCACCGAGAGCCTCGGCACGATCACCACACCGGGCCCGGTCCCGTCGCGGCGCAATTCGATGGGCGTGGCATCGGTGCGTATCGCCGCGCGACTCGCACAGAACGAACTGACCTCCCGCGACTCGCGCGGCATCGGCTCGCACGGCGACCCGATGGCGGACGACGACGAACTGCTCACCCTGCTCGGCGAGTACCTGCTCGCCGGTGGGCTGGAGAAACCCGAGATCCACGCGACCCTCGGTGGGCAGCCCATCGTCGTCGACCTGCAGGTACCGCAGCGTCACTCCCGGTAGAGGCGGTAGGTCGCGGGTTATCCGTCGCCGAACAGTGCGGCGATCGCCGCCGGATCGACGTCCTCGAGCGTCGCGGGCGACCACTGCGGGTCGCGGGTCTTGTCGACGAGCACGGCGCGCACACCTTCGATGAAGTCCGGCGTCGCGGCGACGCGCACGGCGACGTCGAGTTCGTGGGCGAAGCATTCCTCGAGCGTGCTCTCGGCACCGCGTCGCATCAGTTCGGCCGTGGCCCACACGCTCGTCGGCGACAACGACCGCAGGGCCGTGCGGGTCTGCTCGGCCCACTCGGCGTCGATGTCGGCGAGGCTGTCGAGGCGGGTCGCCATGTCGAGCACCGTGCCGTCGCCGAACACCGTCTCGATGTCGGGGAAACGCTGCGCCAGGGAGGATTCGGGGGCCGGTTCGACGAACTCGTCGAGGGCGTCGCGCCACTGCCCGGCGCGGATGCGGTCGGCGAAGTCGTCGATGCGGGCGCTGGGCACGTAGTGCGTGGCCAGGCCGACGGCCAGCGCGTCGCCCGCATCGATGCGGGCGCCGGTGAGTCCGAGATACATCCCCACCGCATCGCACCGCGCGGTGGTGCCGCGCAGGCGCGGGAGGAAGTGGCTCGACCCGATGTCGGGAACGAACCCGATGGCCGTCTCGGGCATGGCCATCGTGGTCTTCTCGGTGGTGACGCGCACCGCGCCGTGCACCGAGATACCGAGGCCACCCCCCATCGTGACGCCGTCGAGGACCGCGAGATACGGCTTCGGGTAGGTGGCGACCAGCTCGTCGAGGCGGTACTCGTCGGCGAAGTACTCGCGGACGGTGTCGAAGCGCCCCTCGAGGGCCAGCTCGCGCACCGGCTTGACGTCGCCACCGGCGCAGAACGCGCGGTCGGAGGCACTGGTGACGAGCACGGCCGTGACGGCCGGGTCGTCGCGCCAGGCGAGAAGCGACGAGCGGATGTCGCGGATCATCGACCGGTCGAGCGCGTTGAGCGCACCGGGACGGTCGAGTTGCACTTCGCCGACTCCGTTGGCGACGCGTGTGCGGATGAAGGACTCGTTCACGGGCGGGAGCCTACCGGTCGCGGGCGACTCGTCCCTGCCACGCGACACGTCATGGATGAAGTTCCTCGGTGACCCACCGGTCCCCCGCACGCCGGTAGCGATACCGCAGGTGCCGCCGGCCGGGATCCGCCTGCCAGAACTCCACGGCCTCGGCGGCGACGCACCACGCCGTCCAGTGCGGTGAGACGAGGTCCGGATCGTGTTCGAGCGCGGTCAGGCGTTCCCGTACGAGGTCGTCGTACTCGGCGGAATCGGTGAGGGCCTCGCTCTGGTGTCCCGTGGAGGCGACGGCACGGGCGAAGACCGACCGTTCCCGGAAGTCGCGGGCACACACCTCGGGTGGGCCGGCCAGGACGGGCCCGCGCACGCGTACCTGCCGGCCGAGTTCGCGCCAGTACACGGTGAGCGCGGCGGCCGGTGTCGCGTCGAGCTGGCGGCCCTTCGGGGAACGGTCGTCGCCGGAGAACCACCAGCCGTCGTCGGTGACGTCCTTGATCAGCAGCATGCGCGCGTCGGGCGTTCCGGACGGGTCGACGGTCGACAGGGTCGCGGCGTGCGGCTCGGCGACGCCGGCCTCGGTCGCCTCGGTGAGCCAGCGGAGGAAGGTCTCCTGCGGCGTCGCGGCCGGTGCGAACGGCGGCGCGGACGCCGTGAGGGTGGGCAGGGCCCGGATCCAGCCGCGGGTATCGGGAAACTCACTGCGACGCGCGATCTCACTCATCGCCGCATGGTACCGATCCGGGAGCTCACTCCCGAGGTGGCGGCAGCTTGCCGGTCAGCGGGCCGACGAGCATCCAGCGATGCCCGAAGGGGTCGAGCAGGGTGGCGTTGCGATGACCGTGGGCCTCGTTGATCCACCTCTCGACCGAACCGCCGGCCAGACGGGCGCGGGTGAGCACCGTGTCGGTGTCGGCCACCTCGAGCATCAGGCTCACCGAGACCGCCCCCTCCTGCGGCGCCGTGAGTCCGAGTTCGGGGAATTCGTCTGCGAGATAGATCATTCCGCTGGGGAACCGCAGTTCGGCGTGCCCGACGCGACCGTCGTCCATGACGACCGGCTCGGCGGTCAGCGACGCTCCGAAGACCCGGGTGTACCACTCGATCGCCTCGTGGGCCCGCGGCACCGTCAGATAGGGCAGCGCCCCCGGACGGGGAAAATCGCCGGAACCCTCCGAGACCATCTCGTCGTCCCCGCTCAGGACGCTTTCGGTTGCTGCAGCAGTGCCCATCGATTGGTCGTCAACCGGACCGAAGGCGAGTCGCCCATGCATGTGACCGTCTCCCAGTTGCGTTGATATCCGGTGCGGCTGATCCGCCAGCATCCGTCGTCACCGAGGCTGTACCGATCGTGATAGTAGGCCGAGCCGCGCAGCATCATCCCGTCCTCGGGGATGATCACGGTGTCGGACAGCAACCACACCCCGGTGGCGCTGCGGCCGTCGTCGGCGATGTCGATCTCGGGATGGGAACAGGTGTGCTCCGTGATCAAGCGCGTTCCCAGCGTGTTCTCGAGGAAACCAATGAAGGCGTCGCGTGAGTCGAAAACGAGATGCTCCCCGTAGACGGCGTGTGCGTCGGGGGTGAGGGTGTTCGCCAGCTCGTCCCAGTCCTTCGTGTCGAGCGCTCGCGCATAACGGTATTTGAGCCGCGTGATCTCCGCTACCGCCTGCACATCCATCGTCGGCCTCCCATTGGCGCCCCCCTGCGAGTATTCGCATTCCAGGCTAGCCCGGACGACCGGCGCAGACGGCCGGAATCACACTGTTACCAGGCAGCATTCGATCGCGATTCGGTCACGGGAGGGCGTGCCGGTCACGACTCGGGACGGCGCAGCGCGCGGATGGTCGCGTCGACGACGAGTTCGGCGTAGTCGTCGTCGACGCTCTGGTCCGGGGTGGCCAACGCGAACAGGGCATGACTGAGCACGGTGCCGGTGACCATCTCGAGCAGCAGCGTCGCCGAGGTGTCGGCGGGGAGTTCGCCGCGCTCGACGGCGCGGTGCACGATCGTGCGCGCCGCGAGCACGCGGCTGCGGTTGAGGGTGTGGATCAGCCGGGCGAGCAGTTCGGGGTTGGCGCGGGCGTCGAGCGCGACGCGCAGGCTCACCAGGCCGGGGGTGGTCCGGTAACCGCGCAACAGCTGCCGGGCGAGTTCGACGAGATCGGATCGGAGCGCGCCGGTGTCGATCGGCACGGGCAGCGGGCTGCGCGCTTCGAGGGCCTGGACCAGCAGGTCGTCCTTGCTCGACCACCGGCGGTAGAGGGCGGCGCGCCCCACCCGCGCGCGTCGTCCGACCGCGTCGAGCGTGAAGCCACGCCAGCTCGTCTCGGAGTACACCTCGAGCACGGCGTCGAACACGCGGTCCTCGAGGTCGGCGTCGCGGGGGCGTCCGCGGCGGCGCGGTGCGGGTGCTTCGGTCACGTCGGGAAAGTGTGCCAGACCACTCCTCGATTTACAGACTGAAATCGTCCGTATTAAGCTGACGGCGTCCTCCTCCCCCAGAGCAGACCGAAGGAACGCCATGACCGACCCCACTCGGGTTCCCGTCGTGATCGGCGTCGGCGACCTGCGCTCCGGCCGTGCCGGTGCGCCCGCCGACCCGCGTGAACCGCTCGACCTCATCCACGAGGCCACCCTCGCCGCGATCGCCGACTCCGGCGCCGATCTCGCCACGCGGATCGACACCATCCACGCGATCAAGACCGCGAGCTGGAACTACGACGACCTGCCGGGCCTGCTCGCCGAACGTCTCGGCGCGACGCCCGAGCACACGTCGACCACGCCGATCGGCGGCCATTGGCCGGCGGCCCTGCTCGATCGCATCGGCCACGACATCGCCGCGGGCACCAGCACCGTCGCGCTGCTCGTCGGCGGCGAGGCGCAGGCCTCGGCGACCAACTCGTACAAGGCCGGAACGGATCCGGTCACGCTCGGATGGACCACCGCCCCGGGCGGCCCCGCGCCGATCAGCAACGAGGACCTCGGCAGCCCGGCGATGCAGCGCGCCGGGATGATCGTCCCCACGCGGGTCTACCCGCTGTTCGAGAACCGGCTCAGCCACGATCTCGGGCACTCGCGCGAGAAGTCGCTCGACTGGTCGGCGACGCTGTACGCCGCCTTCTCCGAGTTCGCCGCCGAGAACCCGGCGTCCTGGAACCCCGAGCGCCGTACCGCCGACGACATCCGCACCATCGCCGGTAAGAACCGCCTCGTCACCGATCCGTACCCGCTGCTGGTCAACGCGATGCCGTTCGTCGACCAGGCCGCTGCCGTGGTCGTCACCTCGCTCGCCGTGGCCCGCGAACTCGGCGTCCCCGACGACCACCTGCTCTACGTGTGGGGCGGCGCCGGCGCGACCGAGCCCTCGGACGTGCTCGCCCGCGGCGACTTCGGACGCTCCGCCGCACTCGACGATGCGCTGCGGCGCACGCTGTCGGCGACCGACCTGCGTCCCGCCGACTTCGACATCATCGACGCCTACAGCTGCTTCCCCGTGGTCCCGAAGCTGCTCATCGAGCAGCTCGGCCTCCCCCGCGACACCGTCCCGTCGGTGACCGGCGGCCACTCCTTCTTCGGCGGCCCGCTCAACAGCTACACGCTGCACTCGGTGGTGTCGGTGGCCAAGCGGCTGCGCCAGGACGGCGAGCTCGCCCTCGTGCACGGCAACGGCGGCTACCTGACCTACCAGCACGTCGTGGTCCTCGGCTGCGCACCGCACACCGACGGCTACGTCGGCGACCCCGAGCACGTGCTGCTCGAGCCGTCCGCGCCGGAGACCGCCACCGATTACAGCGGCGAGGTCCAGATCGTCACCGCCACGGCCGAATTCGGTCGCGACGGCAACCCGTCGGTCGGTTTCCTCGTCGGCCTCACCCCCGACGGCCGGCGTGTCTCCGGCCAGACCGACGCCACCGGCGCCGCGGTCCTCGCCGCCGGTGCCGACATCGTCGGCGAGACCGTCCACGTCACCGACAACGGCGGCACTCTCACCGTCACCCGCATCGAGCACCTGTCCCCCGAGGAGTCCCAGTCGTGAGCGAACCCGTCGTTCTCGTCGAGAAGCGCGAGCACGTCCTGCTCGTCACCATCAACCGTCCCAAGGCGGCCAACAGCATCAACGCCGACGTGCACCAGGCACTCGGTGAGGCCTGGGACCGCGCCGAAGAGGACCGCGACGTGCGCGTCGTGGTGCTCACCGGCGCCGGCGACGCCGTCTTCTGCGGCGGCGCCGACCTCAAGGCCCTCGGCACCAAGGGACCGGACGGCGTCACCCCGCCCGAGACCGCGCACTGGGGCTTCGCCGGTGTCGTCAAGCACCACATCTCCAAGCCCGTCATCGCCGCGGTCAACGGCACCGCCCTCGGCGGTGGCACCGAACTCGCCCTCGCGAGCGATCTCGTCGTTGCCTCCGAGAGCGCCGAATTCGGTCTGCCCGAGGTGCACCGCGGCCTGATCGCCGGTGCCGGTGGTGTCTTCCGCATCGGCCAGGCCATCCCCCGCGCCGTCGCGATGGAACTCGTCCTGACGGGCAAGCCGATGTCGTCCGCCGACGCGCTGCGCTGGGGCCTCGTCAACCGGGTCGTCCCGCAGGCCGAGGTCCTCGACACCGCTCTCGCTCTCGCCGCCGACGTCGCGAAGGGCGCTCCGCTCGCCGTGCAGGCCAGCAAGACCGTCGCGCGCGGCATCATCGACGGCAACGTCCCCGCCGAGGACCTGCCCTGGGAGCTGACCGACAAGGCCCTTGCACGTCTCACCACCAGCGCCGACACCCTCGAAGGTGTCATGGCCTTCATGCAGAAGCGCGAACCCGTCTGGAAGGGCGAATAGGCATGACCACCACCGAAGTGATCCGCTGGGACACCGACGAGCAGAAGGCGCTCCGTCAGCTCGCCGCCGACTTCACGCGCAAGGAGATCGTCCCCCACCTGGACGAGTGGGAGCGCGCCGGCGAGATCCCGCGCGAACTGCATCGCAAGGCCGCCGACGCGGGCCTGCTCGGCGCCTCGGTCGCAGAGGAGCACGGCGGCTCGGGCGGCACCGCCCTCGACATGCTCGCGATCCTCGAGGAGATCATCCTCGCCGGTGGTTCGTCGGGCCTGATCTCGGCGCTGTTCAGCCACGGCATCGCCACCCCGCACATCGTCTCGTCGGGCAACACCGACCTGATCGAGCGGTTCGCGCGTCCCGCGCTCGAGGGTCGCGCGATCGGTTCGCTCGCGATCTCCGAGCCCAGCGGCGGCTCCGACGTCGCGAACATCCGCACGACCGCGCGTCGTGACGGCGACGAGTACGTCATCAACGGTGCGAAGCTCTACATCACCTCGGGTACACGCGCCGACTTCGTGACCACCGCGGTGCGCACGGGCGACGCCGGCGCCGGTGGCATCTCGCTCGTCGTCGTCCCTACGGACACACCGGGTTTCACGGTCTCCCGCAAGCTCGACAAGATGGGCTGGCTGTGTTCGGACACCGCCGAGCTGTTCTACGACGACGTGCGCGTGCCGGTCTCGAACCTCATCGGCGCCGAGAACTCGGCCTTCGGGCAGATCGCGCAGCAGTTCCAGGGTGAGCGCCTGTCGCTGGCCTTCCAAGCCGTCGCCACCGCGCAGCGCTGCTTCGACCTGACCGTCGAGTGGGTCAAGTCCCGCGAGACGATGGGCCGTCCGCTGTCGAAGCGCCAGGTCGTGCGTCACCGTCTCGCCGAGCTCGCCACCGAGATCACTGCGGCACAGACGTTCTGCCGCTCGGTCGCCGAGCGGTGGGTCAACGGCGAGGGCATGCTGCTCGAGACGTCGATGGCGAAGAACAACGCCGTCAAGGTCTGCGACCACGCCGTTATGGAGGCGGTTCAGCTCTCCGGTGGTATCGGCCTGATGCGCGAGAGCGAGGTCGAGCGCCACTTCCGCGACGCCCGCGTCCTCGGCATCGGCGGCGGCACCAACGAGATCATGAACGAGATCATCAGCAAGCTGCTCGGCCTGTAGGTCTCCGCCCGAACTCGGGGGAGGAAATGTGCGACTTTCCTTGCGAAAGCGCACATTTCCTCCCCCTACTCGTGTCAGGCACGCGCACGGAGCATCTCCAGTGCGACGACGACCACCACGGCGATCACGACGTGCATCAGCGCCAGGGCGACGGTGCTCGGCGTGTCGAAGTCCGCGGAGATCGTGCCCTGGATCGTCGCCAGCGGCAGCAACGCCCCGACGACCTGGGCGATCCGCGCGAAACCGTTCCACCACAGGGTGAGCAGGGCCGCGACGGAGAGACCGACGGTGAGCGGGACGACGGACATGAGCACCACGCCACCGGGCGCCGCGCTCACCACCTCACCGGCGTCGGTGTGTTCGAACGAGCCACCCGCGACGAGCCCGACGGCCCACAGCACGAGGTCGATCACCAGTGCGGTCACGACGGACGCGGCGACCACCACAGCGGAACGTGCGAGTCGGGACTGGGGGAGATGCGTAGAGGTACCGGATGTTTCGGTGACGGACATGGATCCTCCTGATGGGCGTTCCTTCTGACGACGCCCATCCTGCGACCTCGAGCCGACTCGAGGTCAAGAGGATTCAGTCGAGATCTTCGGCGAGCTCCATCCACTGCTCCTCGGCCGCTTCCTTCTCCGCGACCACCTCACGCAACTTCGCGTCGAGCTTCTGCAGCCGGTCGGGATCGGTCGCCGCCTCCGCGAGGTCGTGGTGCAGCTTCTCCTCTTTCTCGGTCAGCTTTGCGACGAGACGCTCGAGGCGCGACAGTTCCTTGCGCGCGGCACGTTCCGCGGCACCGTCGCGTTTCTTCGGCTGCTCCGCGGCGTCACCGGTCTTCGAGACGGTCGACGCCACCGACGGCACGTCGCCGTCGCCCATGGCCGCGCGCCGGCGCAGGTACTCCTCGATGCCGCCGGGAAGGTTCGTGAGCCGGCCGTCGCCGAACAGGGCCCACGTCGAATCACAGATGCGTTCGACGAGATACCGGTCGTGGCTGATGACCACGAGGGTTCCGGCCCAGCCGTCGAGCAGGTCCTCGAGCTGCTGGAGTGTGTCGATGTCGAGGTCGTTGGTGGGCTCGTCGAGGAGCAGCACGTTCGGTTCGGCCATGAGCACACGCGTGAGCTGCAGCCGGCGACGCTCACCACCGGACAGGTCGCCGACGGGGGTGCGCTGCCGCGCCGGTGTGAAGCCCAGACGTTCGGCGAGCTGACCGGCGGAGATCTCCTTGTCGCCCAGCGTGATCCGCTCGGCCACGTCCTTGACGGCGTCGAGCACCCGCATGTCGGTGGGCAGGTCGTCGAGTTCCTGCCGCAGCCAGCCGATCTCGACGGTCTGCCCCTGGACGCGACGTCCCTGTGCCGGTTCGAGTTCGCCCGCGAGCGTGCGCAGCAGGGTCGTCTTGCCCGAGCCGTTGACGCCGACGAGACCGATCCGCTCGCCCGGGCCGAGACGCCAGGTGAGGTCGCGGACCAGTTCGCGGCCGTCCGGGGTGGTGAGGGTGGCGTCCTCGAGTTCGATGACGATGCGGCCGAGACGGCGCTTCGCGAAGGAGGCCAGCGCCACGGAGTCGCGCGGCGGCGGCACGTTCGCGATCAACGCTTCGGCAGCCTCGATGCGGTACTTCGGCTTCGATGTGCGGGCCGGGGCGCCGCGTCGCAGCCACGCGAGTTCCTTGCGGGCGAGATTGCGGCGGCGTTCCTCCATAGCGTCGGCCTGGCGCGAGCGCTCGGCGCGCGCGAAGATCCAGTCGTTGTAGCCGCCCTCGTAGCTCTCGACCCGGCCGTTCACGACCTCCCAGGTGCGGGTCGCGACAGTGTCGAGGAACCAGCGGTCGTGGGTGACGACGACGAGCGCGCTGCGCCGCGACAGCAGGTGCTCGGCGAGCCACTGCACGCCTTCGACGTCGAGATGGTTCGTGGGCTCATCGAGGACGAGCAGGTCGAGATCCTGCACGAGGGCTGAGGCAAGGGCGACCCGGCGACGCTCACCACCGGACAGACCGTCGACGACCGCGTCGAGACCGAGATTGTCGATGCCGATACCGGTGAGCACCGAGCGGATGCGCGCATCACCGGCCCACTCGTGCTCGGCCACGTCGAGCGGCCCGAGGACCACCTCGCCGACGGTCGAGCCCTCCGGCAGACCGCCGCGCTGCGTCACGACGGCCATGCGCAGACCGTTCACGCGGCTCACCCGGCCCGAATCGGGCTCCTCGATGCCGGCGAGCACCTCGAGCATCGTCGTCTTGCCGCCGCCGTTGAGGCCGACGACACCGATCCGCTCCCCCTCGTTCACGCCGAGGGACACCGAGTCGAGCAACGGCTTGATGCCGAACGACTTCGAGACCTGTTCGAGGTTGATCAGATTCGCCACGTGGAGGAACGCCTTCCGAGGATTGCGGGGATGTACTACGGGATCAGGGGTGTGCGGGATCGGCGTCGCCGACGACACGGGCGCCGGGCACCGGACCGGAGGCGACCCGCACCGTACGGCACACACCGGCACCGGCGAGTTCGGCACTCACGGTGACGGCGGCGTGCTGGTCCTCGACGAGGAACGCGCAGGTGGGGCCGGAACCGGAGACGATGCCCGCCAGGGCCCCGGCCTCGACACCCGCTCGGAGCGTGCGTCGCAGCATCGGGTCGAGGGACAGGGCCGCGGCCTGCAGGTCGTTGCCGAGCAGCGGCGCGAGCCGGTGCGCATCACCGGAGCCGAGCGCGGAGAGCACGGCATCGGCGCTGCCGACGCGCTGAGGTTCTCCCTCGGCACGCAGCCGGTCGAGTTCACGGAAGACGACCGGTGTGGACAGACCACCCTTCGCGAGGGCCAGTACCCAGTGGAAGGTGCCGCGGGTGAGGACGGGGACGAGGCGCTCGCCCCGCCCTGTTCCGATCGCCGTTCCGCCGTGGAGGCAGAACGGCACGTCGCTGCCGAGGCGGGCGGCGAGATCCGCGAGGTCCTCCCGGGGCGCCCCGATGCCCCACAGCGCGTCGAGCGCGACCAGCGTCGCGGCAGCGTCGGCGCTGCCACCGGCCATTCCGCCGGCCACGGGGATGCCCTTGTCGATCGTGATCGCCACGTCGGGTGTACGTGCGGCCCGTTCCGCCATCATCTCGGCGGCGCGCCACGCCAGGTTCGTCGAATCGGTGGGCACCGACTCGGCGCCCGCGCCGCGCACCGTCACGCTCAGGGTGTCGGCCGGGACCACCGACACCTCGTCGTACAGGGACAGGGCCTGGAAGACGGTGTGCAGGTCGTGGTAGCCGTCGGGACGGAGGTCACCCACCGCGAGATGCAGGTTGACCTTGGACGGGACCCGCACTGTCACGGGGGTCGGCACGACGGAAAGCACGAGTACAGAGCTTACTCGGGATACGGACGCTTCCCGACCGCCGCGGCCACGCTCTACGATCGGGCGACTCGTGAACACACTGGAGGAAATGTGACTCGATCCGTACGCAATGCGGTTGCCGTCTGCGTCGTCGCCGCGGCCGCCACGCTCGGCACCGCCGGCGTCGCCTCGGCCGAACCGGCTCCGCCGCGCGTCTGCTCGCTCGGCGACCTGGTCCTGCGCTCGCTGAATCTCGTGGACTGCGTCAACCCGCCCACCGGCTCGGCCGGAGTGGCCACCGGTTCGGCCGACTCCGCCGGCTCGTCGACCGGCTCGTCCGGCCTGGGCATCACCGGCTACGGGGCGATGATCGGCTGACCGGATACAACGAATCCGGGCCGGCACCCTGAGGTGCCGGCCCGGATTCGGAGAGTATCGGTATCAGCCGATGACGTTCACGCCGGTGGCCTGCGGGCCCTTCTGGCCCTGGCCGATCTCGAAGCTCACGCGCTGGTTCTCCTCGAGGGTGCGGAAGCCGCGGCCCTGGATCTCGGAGAAGTGCACGAAGACGTCAGCGGAGCCGTCCGAGGGAGCGATGAAGCCGAAGCCCTTTTCGCCGTTGAACCACTTCACAGTACCTTCAGCCATGTTGCTGTCCTTCACTTGCAGGCAGAACGGATATAGACGTTCTGTCTCGTCGGGAGTCGGTTTCGGCTCCCGGGTCTGTCACTACACGGCTGAAACGATTCCATCGTGGCTATCGCCTCCGCTCGCAACCAGAAATGTGCGAGGGGTAAACCACGAACACACTACCTAACGACCGAGGACAACTTAACCACACATCGCATCCGACCGCCAGGAAGAGTGGCCTAGATCACTCCACCCCTGCGAGCCGCACGAAGGCTGCGGCGTCGAGCTTCTCCCCGCGGGTCGACGGCTCGATACCGGCCGCCAGCAGGCGCCTCTCGGCCTCCGCGGGCGAACCCGCCCATCCACTCAGCGCTGCGCGCAACGTCTTTCGCCGTTGCGCGAAGGCCGCGTCGACGACGGCGAAGACCCGGGCGCGCGTCCGGGCGTCGGTGGGCCACGGTGGCTCCGCATAGCGGTCGACGCGCACGAGGCCCGATTCCACCTGGGGAACGGGCCAGAAGACCGCACGCCCGACAGCGCCGGCCCTGCGGACGTCGCCGAAGAACCGGGCCTTCACGCTGGGTACGCCGTAGATCTTGCCACCCGGTTCGGCTGCGAGCCGATCGGCGACCTCGGCCTGCACCATCACGAGAGCGGTTCGCAGAGTGGGGAATTCGGAGAACAGGTGCAGCAGCACCGGCACCGCGACGTTGTAGGGCAGGTTCGCGACGAGCGCGGTGGGCGTGACGGGAAGGTCCTTCGGCAGCACCTTCATCGCGTCCATGTGCACGACGTCGAAGCGGTCGGCGAGCCGCGGGGCCCGTTCCTGCACGGTCGTGGGAATACGCTGCGCGAGAACGGGATCGAGCTCGACCGCAACCACACGGTCGACGACGTCGAGCAGGGCGAGGGTGAGCGAACCCAGGCCGGGCCCGACCTCGAGCACGACATCCTCCGGGCCGACCCCGGCGACGTTGACGATGCGGCGCACCGTGTTCGCGTCGTGCACGAAGTTCTGGCCGAGCTGCTTCGTCGGGCGCACCCCGAACTCCTCCGCGAGTGCACGGACCTCGGCGGGTCCGAGCAGCGCGGCGAGGCCGCGCGGAGAAGCCGGGGTGGCCCTCGGAGTGGTTTCGGGATCGTCTGCTGACACGTGGTGAACCTAGCGCACTCGGGAGCAGGTCACACCGTGCACACCCGTGCCGGTCAGCGCAGACCGAGCTTGCTGGTGCAGGCCGGCCATGCGCCCCAGCCCTGGGCCGCCTGGACCTTCTCCGCGACGGCGATCTGCTGCTCGCGGGTCGCGAGATCGGCGCGCGGTGCGTACTGGGTGCCGCCGAAGCCGGCCCACGTCTGCTGCGTGAACTGCAGGCCGCCGTAGAAACCGTTGCCGGTGTTGATGGCCCAGTTGCCGGTCGCCTCGCACTGGGCGATGGAGTCCCAGGTCGACGCGCGACCCGAGGCCGGCACAGCAGGTTTCGGCTTGGTGCCGACGCGGATCACGACGGGCCGCGGCTCGGCGAGGACCTTCGAGTCGGTCTCGGTGCGTCCGACCTCGACACCGTTGACGGTGTGGACGTCGAAGGTCACCGATCGCTCACCCGGAGCACCCGGGTCGTTCACGGCGGTCTCGCCCTCGAGCATGTTCGGATCGTCCACGCGGTTCTCCGGCGGGGCGATCGGCAGGTTCTCGGTCCGCGACTCGGTCCGGTCGCGGGTGACCACGACCTCCATGCCCTCCGCGAGCTCCGCGTCGAGGGCAGGGGTGACGCTGTCGGCCTGCTCGAGCTTCGTGCCCTGGGCCTCGAGGAACTCGGCGACCGTCGGCGCTGCGACGCGCACCTCGGCGGCGGGCGCGCCGTTGTCGGCGAAGCGCACCGTCTTGGGGTTGACGACCTCGAGATCGGCACCGTCGAGCGGAAGGCGGTGCGAACGGGAGGCGGAGACGTAGGCGTCGTCGGAGAGGCGGAACTGGTCGAGCACCTCGTCGACGGTCAGCGCGGTGGTCCACACCGAGCGCTCCTCACCGTCGACGGTGAGGCGCAGCTCACGGGCCTGTCGCAGGACGATGGTGTCGCCGTCGGAGACGGACGAGTCCACGGCCGGGGCCACGACGTCGTTCTCGTCGACGGTGTAGCCGGCGGCGGCCAGGATGTCGCCGACGTTGGAGTTCATCGTGCCGAAGGCACGCTGCTCACCGTCGACGTCGAGGACGACGTCCTTGTGCTGAACCACAGCAGTGGCACCACCGGCACCGAGGGTGACGAAGACGGCGGCGACCACCGAGTAGAACACCGGCGACTTGACGCGATTGATCTTGGTGAAAGGTGACACGATTATTTCCAGACGGACGACAACTGTGATCACAGCACGGTAACGAGACGGCATTGTTATTGCAACTTCATCGCCTCTAGCTGCACTGATAATGATTTCTGTCAGATCACGACGCCCGTCACAAATATCGAACAGGTATTACCTCGACCATTTCGGTGTGCCCGAAATCGCCATTTTCTAGCGATACTCGGAAAAGGGAATTCCTCTCGTTTCGGACACCGGGGACAGAAATTCCGTGAGGCGGTCGAGGTTCTCGCACATCTGTGCCGCATCCCATCCGAAGCGGTCGAGGTGTCGACACCCACAGGCTCCGACGCGGCAGGTGGTCACGCACCGGAGAGGAAGGAGGCTTCGCCGCACGCGAGGGCCTCGTGCAGGGCCGTGAGCGGCACTACCGGCACAGCACCGAACGGCAGCGCGGATCGCGAACACGGCCGGCGGACCACCGGCGCACAGCGGATCGCCTACCGGTGGTCGTGGTTGCCGATGAGCGGCTTCGTCAGCGCCCTGCCGAGCCGCTGGGGACGGGGAGATCGGCGGATCCGCTCGGTACGGGGAACTGCGGAATCGGCACGGTGGGGGTGGTGCCGGTGCGGGCCATCACGTCCATCAGGACGGCGTGCATGGTCGCGACCTGCACCGGGTCGAAGTTCGCGAGATCGAGCGGGTTCGCGCGGTTGCGTGTCTCGAGCGGATCGTCGTGCAGGTCGTAGAGCTCGAACTGCGGCAGCGCGCGTCCCGACGGGTCGAAGTACATCGCGTACTTCCACCGGTCCTGCCGGACGGCACGGATGTGGTTGGGCTGCTTCACCGTCGTCTGCCCGTTGGCCGCGGCGGCGTTCTCGTCGTCGAAGGTGAACAGGACGGTGTCCTGCACCTGCGGCGGCGTGGCACCGGACGACGCACCCTCTATGACGGGTGTCAGGTCGACGCCCTTGAACGTCCACGCCGAACGGTCGGGCACGGCCGCCATCGTCGCGAGGGTGGGCATGACGTCGATCAGCGACGCGAGCGCGTCGGTGGACACCGGCCTCGGGAACATCACCGGATTGCTCACCACGAGAGGAACATTGAGGGTCTCTTCGTAGGCGTTGAAGGCCTTCTGACGGAGCCCGCCGTGGGACAGCCCCATCTCGCCGTGGTCGGCCACCCGGAAGACGACGGTGCGTTCGCGCATGCCCGAAACCGATTCCAGCGCATCGAGAACGGTCCCGATGTGTTGGTCGACGACCTTGTGCATGTAGGCGTACAGGTTGACGTACTGCCGTGCCGCCTCGGGACCGACGAGCGGACCGAGCGCGCCCGCGAGCAGCAGGAGCAGCTCGGCCTGAGCGGTGGGCTTGAAGTTGCGGAGCAGGTCCTCGTCGATGGTGGGCGGCAGGTCGATTCCCTGCTCGAACGCCTCGGGCGCGAAGGCGCCGTAGTTGTTGCAGTCGCCGTCGACCTGGTCCCAGGTCTTCGGGTACGAGAGGATGTCGTGGGGATTGGCGAACGACACGATGAGCGCGAACGGCCTGTCGTCGGAGGCACTTCGCGACCGCAGGAACTCGGCGGCGTCGGAGGCGATCTTGCCGTCGCGGTCGGCGCAGCCACCCCCGAAGTTCTCGGGTGCGGTGTCCTGCCCGGCCTCCGGGGGCTCCCATCCCGCGAAGCCGTACCGCGCGATGTCCTCGGGCGACGGGTCGCCGCCGTCGGCACCCTTGCTCATGTGCCATTTGCCGCGGTAGTGGACGTCGTATCCGGCGGAGAGCAGCATCTTCGCCATGTTCTGGCCGTCCACCGGCAGCACGGGTTCGGTGGGCGAGAGCGTGCCGCCCTCGGTGAGGGTGCTCACCACGCCGTGCTGGGCGGGATAGAGCCCGGTGAAGAACGTGCTGCGGCTGGGCGAGCACATCGCGGCGTTGCAGAACGATCGTGTGAAGGTCAGCCCGGTGTCGGCGAGCCGCTGCCGATTGGGCAGATTGTTGCGCGCCCAGTCGGCCGGCCAGTGCATCGGCTGACGCTCCTGGTCGGTCATGATGATGAGGATGTTGGGACGCTGCGGTGTCCGAGGCCGTGCCGCAGAGGTTCCGGCGCCCACGAGGCCGGCAGCGAGGAGTGCGCCTGCGCCCACGAGGAAGGTCCGTCGATTGACATTCCACGTGGTGTCGCGACGCGGAACAGCTTGCTGCACGGTCATATCGATCCTGTCGGAGAAATCCGTGAACGCATATGTCGTGCAGGAGAATAACAAGACATATGCGAAAAGCGCGCGTCATCGGACGGAAAAGGCGCTGCGGACGATCGGGAGAAATCGTCCACAGCGCCCCGGAACCGCAGGTCAGGCCGTACGCAGGAGCGGAACCCTCCGCGCGAGGAAGCGATCGACGCTGAATGCTCCCGCACCGACCGCGGCGAGCAGGAGAGCCCCCGCGCCGAGCGCGGCCACGAGTTCGAAACCGCCGTCGCCGACGTAGATTCCGTTCTCCACGTGCACGATGAGGAACGCGCCGAACATGAGCAGGAACAGCAGGACGCCGAACACGGGGACGAGCACACCGAGGATGAGCGCGAGACCACCGAGGATCTCGATCCAGGTGGCGACGAACGCAGAGATCGCCGGGGCGGGCACGCCCATTCCTTCGAAGCCCGCCTTGGTGCCTTCGTATCCCCACGAGTTGAACTTCTGCAGTCCGTGCGCGAGGAAGATGACGCCGAGTACGAGCCGGGCGACGAGGATGCCGATGTCGCGGACGAGAGGGGTCTTCATGTCGAGCCTTTCGGGTCGGAGGCCGGAGAGCCCCACTTAGTTGAAGCGACAACTAAGATAGCAACCCGTGGTTGTAGCTTCAACCAGCCTTCTCGACCGGCTCCGGCCGGTTACCGGCGAACGCCTCCCCCAGCAACCGCCGCACACCCACCTCCGTGACCTCCCGGGGATTCGGATACGGCTTCGCCGTCGCCAGTCGCGCCGCCTCGTCCAGATCGGACTCCCGCAACCCCAGTTCCTCGAGACTCGTCGGCCCACCGGCCGCCGCCACGAGGTCGTAGACGCCCGCGGGCGCCGAATCCGTGCCGAGCGCCTGCGCGACCCGCGCCATGACGTGCGGTACCGACGGTTCGTTGTAGGCGAGCGCATGGGGCAGCACGACGGTGTGCGTGGCAGCGTGCGGCAGGTCGAACGACCCACCCAGGACGTGACAGAGCTTGTGGTGCAGCCCCATTCCCGCCGAAGCGAGGCAGGTACCGGAGAGCCACGCGGCGAGCAGCAGATCCGAACGCCCCTCCGGATCGGCCGAATCCGCACCGAGCGCCGGGATACCCCGGGCGATCGCGGCCACGGCCTCGAGCGCGAGAGCATCGACGATCGGATTTGCCTGTTCGGAGTAGAGGGCCTCGATGGCGTGGGCCATCGCGTTGATCGCGCTGGTCACCGCCAGCGGGATCGGCATCGAGGTGGTGAACTCGACGTCGTAGACCACGGTCTCCGGAAGGATGTCGGGCGACGAACGTGTGGTCTTCACCCCGTCGGCGGTCTCGCCGAGAACGGGCGTCACCTCCGACCCGGCATAGGTCGTCGGCAGGATCACCTGATCGATCCCCGTGCGGCGGGCCAGTGCCTTGGCCAGGCCCGTGGTCGAGCCGCCGCCGACCGCGACGACCGCATCGACGTCGTGCTCGGTGACCAGGCCGAGCACCCGCTCGGTCACTTCCACCGGCGTGTGCATGACCGCGCCGTCGAAACGCGCGACCTGCAGATCGCCGAGATACTTCTCGACCAGCTCCGCCTGGTGCCGCACGTGCTCGCCGGCGAGCAGCAGGACGCGGGAACGATCGAGTCGACGTACTTCGTCCGCGACCCGCGAGGCGGTACCGGGGCCGAAGATCACACGTACCGGATGAGAGTTGTAGACGAAGGAGCGCATGCCCGTATTCTCACGACGGGAGTGGGAGCGCGCGTGCCCTTTACGAAAGTCCGTACACCCGCTCGGCGTTCGCGGTGGTGGCCGCGGCCAGTTCGCCGGCGTCCTCACCGCGCACCTCGGCGAGCGCCCGCACGGTGTACGGCAGGCAGTACGACTCGTTCGGCGCACCCCGGAAGGGATGCGGGGTCAGGAACGGCGCGTCGGTCTCCACCAGCACCAGCTCGCGGGGCACGAGCGGCGCCGCTTCACGCAGCGCCTTCGCGTTCTTGAAACTCACGGTGCCCGAGAAGCTCAACAGGTATCCGGCGTCGACGCAGCGACGGGCCATGTCGGCATCCGACGAGAAGCAGTGGAAGATCACCTTCTCGGGTGCACCTTCGTCGTGCAGGACGCGCAGCAGGTCGGCGTCGGCCTCGCGGTTGTGGATCATCAGCGGCTTGCCGAGTCGCTTGGCGAGGTCGATGTGCCAGCGGAAACCCTCCTCCTGCTCGGCCGGTTCGGCGCACCCGTCGAGCTTGCCCGGCCAGTAGAGGTCGAGGCCGGTCTCCCCCACCGCGACGCAGCGCGGGTCGGCGGCGAGTTTCTCGATCTCGGCACGGGTGGCGTCGTCGAGGCTGTTCGCGCGGGTGGGATGGATGGCGACGGCAGCGTAGACGCGGTCGTCCCAATGCGCGGCCCGCACGGCGAAACGTGCCGCCTCGAGATCGTCGGCGACGGTGACGATGCGTCCGACCCCCACCGCGGCGGCACGATCGACGATCGCGGACGTCGTCGCGGCGTCCTCGGCGCCGCACGCGTCGAGGTGCGTGTGGGCGTCGACGAGGGGGCTCAACGGCTGCGGGGCTTCGGGGGCGGGACGGGCTGCACTCACGCCCTATAAACTACTGGCCACCATGACTGCGCCTGATTCCTCCCGCCCGGCCGCCGGCGATCCCACCCGCCCGCCGTTCTACGTCACGACCGCGATCGCGTACCCGAACGGCGCCCCGCACATCGGGCACGCCTACGAGTACATCTCGACCGACGCGATCGCGCGGTTCAAGCGTCTCGACGGCTTCGACGTGCGCTTCCTGACCGGCACCGACGAGCACGGTCTGAAGATGCAGCAGACTGCCGCGAAGGAAGGGATCCCGGTCACCGAACTCGCGTCCCGCAACTCGGACGTGTTCGAGGCCATGGACAAGCGGCTGAACATCTCGTACGACCGGTTCATCCGTACCACGGACGCCGATCATCTCGAGGCGAGCAAGGCGATCTGGCAGCGCATGGTCGACTCGGGCGACATCTACCTCGACACCTACGCCGGGTGGTACTCGGTCCGCGACGAGGCGTTCTACACCGACGGCGAGACCACGCTGCTCGAGGACGGTTCGCGGATCTCCACCGACACCGGCACCCCCGTGGAGTGGACCGAGGAGTCCACCTACTTCTTCCGGCTGTCGGCCTACCAGGACAAGCTGCTCAAGCTCTACGAGGAGCAGCCCGACTTCATCGCCCCGGCCACCCGCCGCAACGAGATCGTCAGCTTCGTCTCCGGCGGCCTGAAGGATCTGTCGATCTCCCGCACCACCTTCGACTGGGGCGTTCCCGTCCCCGATCACCCCGATCACGTCATGTACGTGTGGGTCGACGCGCTGACCAACTACCTCACCGGCGCCGGTTTCCCCGACACCCGGTCGGAGTCCTACCGCCGCTACTGGCCCGCCGACCTGCACATCATCGGCAAGGACATCACGCGGTTCCACACCGTCTACTGGCCGGCCTTCCTCATGTCGGCGGGCCTCGAACTGCCGAAGCGGGTCTTCGTCCACGGCTTCCTGTTCAACAAGGGCGAGAAGATGTCGAAGTCGGTCGGCAACGTCGTCGATCCGCTCGAGATGGTCGACCAGTACGGCCTCGACCAGCTGCGCTTCTTCCTGCTCCGCGAGATCTCCTACGGCCAGGACGGCAGCTACAGCCACGAGGCGATCGTCACCCGCATCAACGCCGATCTCGCCAACGACCTCGGCAACCTCGCGCAGCGCTCCCTGACGATGGTCGCCAAGAATCTCGAGGGCACCGTGCCCACGCCGGGCGAGTTCACCGCCGACGACGAGGCCATGCTCGCCCAGGCCGACGCGCTGCTCGCGAAGGTGCGCGCCGAGTTCGACTCCCAGGCCCTGCACCTCGGTCTCGAAGCGATCTGGCACGTGCTCGGCGAGACCAACCGCTACTTCTCGGCGCAGCAGCCGTGGGTGCTGCGCAAGACCGATCCCGAGCGGATGGCGACGGTTCTGTACGTCACGCTCGAGGTCGTTCGGATCGTGGGTCTGCTCGTCCAGCCGGTGATGCCCGATGCCGCCGCGAAGATCCTCGATCTCCTCGGCCAGGCACCCGAGGCACGGCAGTTCGACGCCGTCGCGACCCGTCTGGCTCCGGGCACGGCCCTGCCCGCCCCGGCACCGGTGTTCCCGCGTTACGTCGACGAGGACTGAGCGCCCGCCCGGCGACGGAGAGCGCTTCACCTGCATGTTCTCCGTCGCCATGCAAACCTGTCGGTGCCGTGCGCCACACTGCGGCGCATGCGCAGAGATAGAACACATGTTCGATCCGGTGGCCTGAACGAGCACTCCCTGCTCGCCGAGTTGGGCGGTGCCTACGAGCGGGGATGGCAGCCCGCCGACGTGCTCCACGTGACCGCCCGCTCGGGTGGGGCCTCCGACGTCGCACTGACGGCGGCCACGATGCTGTTCGACGCTCAGATCCGTCGCGCGGCCGAACGCGCCCCCGTCGAGTGGGTGCGGCAGCTCGACGAGATCGCCCGCCGGCACCCGCGTCCGGCCCACGCGGCCGGAGCCCCGACGCTGGCCGACGGTCTGTTCCGCGCGTGCCCCGACGTCACCCGCTTCGAGATCGAAGGGCTCGCCTTCACCTGGAAGTACCTGCCGTCCTTCGCGATCCTCACACCCCCGCCGTCGCGGTGGCCGTCGGTCCGGTCCGGCGACCCGTCTGCGCCCACCCCGCCCGACACCCGAATCCTCGAACGCATCCGGGCACTGCTGTCGAAGGCCGAGTCCACCGACTTCCCCGACGAGGCCGAAGCGCTCACCGCGAAGGCGCAGGAACTCGTCTCGCGTCACGCCGTGGGTGCGGCGCTGCTGGCCGGGCCCGACTCCGCCACCGACCCGGTCGTCGGCCGGCGCATCCACCTCGACAGCCCGTACATCCGGGAGAAGGTTCTGCTCCTCACCGCCATCGGCGACGCCAACCGCGTGCGCACGGTGTGGTTCACCCGGGTGCAGATCGCGACGATCGTCGGCACCGCCACCGACCTGCAGCAGGCCGAGATGCTGTACACCTCGCTGCTCGTGCAGGCCGGACGGGCCGTGCAGGCGGCCGGAACGGCGGGGCGACGCGGATCGTCCGCGACCTCCTTCCGCCGCGCGTTCCTCACCGGCTACGCGCATCGGATCGGCGAGCGTCTCCGCGAGGCGGACGTCCGGGCCACGGCGCACGCCGCCGCCGACGCGCAGATGCCCATCACGAAGCTCGCGCCGATCCTCGCCAGGCGCTCCGACGCCGTCGACACCGAGTTCCGGCGACTGTTCCCCGTCACCCGCGACTCGCGTAGCCGCGGGGTCGACGCCGACGGCTTCCACGCCGGTCGCGATGCAGCCGAGACCGCCTCGCTGACACCGGAGTCCCGCACGGTCGGTCGCTGACCCGGTCGATCACCGACGGGGTGAGCAGCTGGAGGCGGGCGTCGCAGGAATTCGTCTCGGCGTCGTGTCACATCCCCGCCACGAGCGGTGTCCTATCGGTGACACCACTTCCGACAAGCGAAGGGAACAGAGCGATGACGACGCAATTCCATGTGGTGGTCGTAGGGGCGGGCTACGCCGGAGTGATGACCGCGAACCGCTTGCTCGCCGAACATCCCGAGGTGGCGGTCACCGTCGTGAACCCGCGACCGGTCTTCGTCGAACGCGTCCGGCTCCACCAGGTGGCGGCCGGATCCGGAACCGCCACACACGAACTGTCCGATCTCCTGCACCCGCGAGCGACGCTGCACGTCGGCTCGGCCGTACGGATCGAGCCGCACGCGGTGTCCCTCGCCGACGGGACCGTCCTGCGGTGCGACGCGGTGGTCTACGCCGTCGGCAGCACCTCGGGTTCCGACACGATCCCCGGTGCGGAGAAGACGTTCGCCGTCGCCGACCTCGACTCCGCCACGGCTCTGCACGATGCGCTTCTCCAGGCGGACGATCACACCTCCGTCGTCGTGATCGGTGGCGGACTCACCGGCCTCGAGACCGTCACCGAACTCGCACAGTCGCATCCGCGGCACACCCTCGTCCTCGTCGGAGATCCGGGCGCGGGTTTTCCCGCGAACACGCAGCGCTACATCCGCCGCCGGCTCGACGAACTGGGTGTGGAGGTCCTGTCGGGACGGCGGGTCACCCGCGTCGACGACGGTTCGGTCGCCCTCGACGACGGCGCCGAGATCCCCGCGACTCTCGTGGTGCGCACAGCAGGATTCTCCGTACCCGACCTGGCCCGTCGCAGCGGACTGCCGGTCGACGAGCACGGTCGTCTCCGGGTGCGCGACACCCTGCAGGCGGTCGACGGCACGCCGATCGTCGGAGTGGGCGACAGCATGCCGATCGTCGGCGTGGGCGACAGCATGCCGATCGTCGGCGTGGGCGACGCCGTGGCGGTGGAGGGCAACGACCACCTGCGCATGAGCTGCCAGGCCGCGATGCCGCTCGGCAGCCACGGCGCCGACACGGTGTGGCAGCTACTGCAAGGACGCGAGCCGGCGCCGCTGTCGCTCGGCTTCGTCTCGACCTGCATCTCCCTCGGCCGCGATCGCGGCGTCGTGCAGTTGTCGGCACGCGACGACACCCCGTCGAGGTGGGCCGTGCGCGGACGGCTCGCAGCACCGGTGAAGGAAGCCGTCGTTCGTGGGACCATCCACAGCATGCAGCAGCAGGCGCGCGGACGTTCCCTGCCGACCCGACGCGGACCCGACACCGCCGCACGGGAGAAGGCGCACGTATGACGACCGGCGAGGATGTCTTCACCGAGCACCGGGGACTGCTGTTCTCGATCGCCTACGAGATCACCGGCAGCGTCGCCGACAGCGAAGATGTCCTGCAGGAGAGCTACATCCGCTGGGCCGGCACCGACACCGAGTCCGTCGACAATCCACGGGCCTACGCGGCGCAGATCGTGACGCGTCAGGCGCTGAACTCGCTGCGGTCGGCGCAGCGCCGCCGGGAGGACTATGTCGGGCCGTGGCTGCCCGAACCGATCCTCACATCTCCCGACGCAGCCGACGAGGTCGAACTCGCCGAGTCCGTCTCCACGGCGATGCTCCTGGTTCTCGAGACGTTGACACCCGTCGAACGCACGGTCTTCGTGATGCGCGAGGTGTTCGGTTTCGAGTACCGGCGCATCGCCGAGACGGTCGACCGCACGGAGAGTGCCGTCCGGCAGATCGCGCACCGCGCCCGCGAGCACGTCCACGCCGGGCAGCGACGTTTCACTCCCGCAGGCGATGAGACCGAGCGGGTGGTCGCGGCGTTCCTCACCGCGGCCACCACCGGCGATCTCGACGGACTGTTGTCGCTGCTCGCCCCCGACGTGCGGTACCTCGCCGACGGTGGCGGCAAGGTCAATGCGGCCCGGGTTCCGGTCTTCGGCTCCGCGAAGGTCGCCCGCCTGTTCCTCGGACTGGTCCGGCATCCGCTGCCCGACATGATCATCGAGCCGGCCGTGGTGAACTCGATGCCCGGTTTCCTCGTCTACTCGGCAGGTGTCCTCGACATGGTGCTGCACCTCGAGATCGACGACCACCTGATCACCGGCGTCTACGTGGTCCGCAATCCCGACAAGCTCACGCATCTCCGGGCTCGTCCCGATGCTTCCGAACAGGCATGACAAGCTGACGCCATGCGGATGGAACGACTCGGCCGCGGCGGCACCGTCGATCGCGTGCTCGGTGCACTCGCAGAACGCGCCAGGATCCTCGCGATCCCCGCCCCGGCGGCGCTGTCGGGCGAATGGTTCGGGGCGGCAGCCGTGCTCGTCCCGTCCGTGTCCGTCGAATCCGTCCCACCGGCGGAGGTCTTCTCCCTCCCCGCGGACGCGCCCGAACCCGGGGGTGACGACCGGCCGCTCATCGGAGGCGGGCGCATCGGTTATCTCGCCTACCCGGATCGCATCCCGGACCGACCCGCGCTGCCCCTCGCCGCGAGCGGGTGGACCGACACCGTCCTGCGTCTCGACGCCGACGGGTGCTGGTGGTACGAGACCCTCGGTACCGCACCCTGTCCCGACGATCTCGCCGCGGCGGTCCTCCATTCACCGTCGGCCGCCGCCCCGCCGACGAACGCCACAGAGTCGACGAACGCCACGGACTGGCACATCGACTGGACACCACCATCGCGCGACGAGCACCGTCGCGGCGTCGAACGCTGTCTCGACGCGATCCGCGCCGGCGAGGTGTACCAGGCGTGCGTGTGCACGCGGTTCACCGGCCGATGGGACGGCGATCCGCTGGCGTTCTTCGCCGACGGGATCTCCCGGACGGCCCCTGCGCGCGCCGCCTACCTGCAGGGATCGTGGGGTGCGGTCGCGTCGCTCTCGCCCGAACTGTTCGTCTCCCTCCACGGCGACACGCTGCGGTCGAGTCCGATCAAGGGCACCCTCCCCCGCTCCGCCGACCCCGCCGCGCTACGGGCGTCGATCAAGGACGTCGCCGAGAACGTGATGATCGTCGATCTCGTCCGCAACGATCTCGGCCGTGTCGCCGAGACCGGTTCGGTGCGGGTCGAGGACCTGCTGACCGTGCGTCCCGCCCCGGGCGTGTGGCATCTGGTGTCCACCGTCGCGGCGGAGCGGCGATCGGGCGTGACGATCGCCGACGTGCTCGACGCGGCGTTCCCGCCCGCATCGGTCACCGGCTGCCCGAAACTCCGCGCCCGGACGCTGCTCACCAGGTGGGAGGGTTCCGCGCGGGGTGTCTACTGCGGCACCGTCGGCATGTCGAGTCCGATCGCCGGCACCGAACTGAACGTCGCGATCCGCACCGTCGAGTTCGGGCACGACGACAGCGGCAACGGCGTGTGTGCGCTCGGTGTGGGAGGCGGCATCACCATCGACTCCGATCCCGACGCGGAATGGCAGGAATGCCTCGACAAGGCCGCCAGCATCCTCACGCTCGGCGACGCGCGGGCAGCCGTTCAGCACACCTCGTCGGGAGGCGACGGCAACTCGTAACGGTCGAGGACCTCCTCGAGTCGCACCGAGGTGGAACGGCAGATGCGGGCCACGACGGCATCGGCATCGAGCCCCCATGTGCGGAGCAGACCGTCGCCACCGGCGGCGACGATGGTGCCGTCGGGCGCGAAGGTCACCTGCCATCGTCCCGTTCCCATGTCGGTGACCGGGCCACCGATCTCGTGCATGCCGCCCGGGTCGGCGACGTCCCACAGACGGACGGTGCCGTCGTCGCTGCCGCTGACCGCGCGGGTGCCGTCGGGGGTGATGGAGACGGAGTAGACCGTGCCGGTGTGGCCGCTCAACCTGGTCTCGCGGGCGACGAAGTCACCGGACTCGGTGCGGTCCCAGACCACCACGTCGTGGTCGTCCCCGCCGGTCACCAGCACATCGCTCGATCCACCGAAGGCCACGGTGTTCACCCCGGTGGAGTGCCCGTCCGAGACGTTCACCCGCCGCGGGGAGCGCGGATCGGTCACGTCCCAGGCGTAGATCTCGCTGTCGGCGCTCGTGACCACGAGACTTCGGCCGTCGGGGCTGATGACGGCACTGCGCACGAGATTCTTCGGTCCCGTCAGCGGCCGGCCCCACGGCACCGGTTCGGCAGGATCCGCGATGTCCCACAACTGCACCGAGAAGTCGTCGGCGCCGGTCACGAGGGTCGTGCCGTCGGGCCCGAACGCCAGGGCGGAGGTGAACCTCGTGTCGAGCGGCACCGGATCGCCGAACGGCTTCGGGGTCGCCGGATCGCGCACGTCCCACAGTTGCACGCTGCCGCCGGACGTCGGTGCCGTGGCCAGGATCGTGCCCGACGGCGAGAGCGCACACACGTACGCACCACCGAGCGGACGCGGCAACGCGACCCCACCGGCGCGGTTCCAGTCGCCGCCCTGACCCACCCGCCAGAGCGTGACATCCGGTCCGTAGCTGCCGGTCGCGACGAGGGCACCGGCACGATCGATCGCCGGCCTGGTCAGCGCACCGTCGGCCACCGCCACCCTGGTCCGGGGCATCGTCCACACCCGGACGTTGGAATCCTGTCCGCCGGTGACGACGGTGGTTCCGGTCGGGCTCACCGCGAGCGTCGGGACACCGCCTCCGTGCCCGGTCAGCGGCGGGCCGATCTCGTCGAGGGTTCGCGTCGACGGGTCGACGTCCCACAGTTTCGCGGTGCCGTCCCACGACGCGCTCGCCAGCGTGCGTCCGTCGGGGAGGAACGCGATGTTCCAGACACCCCCGGTGTGGGCGTTCGTCGGCACCCCCAGCGGGCGGGCCGCGCGCGGATCGGTGCTGTCGAACAGGTGCAGCACACCGTCGTCGCTGCTCGCCGCGAGGATCGTGCCGTCGCCGTTGAAGCTCACCGAATGGGCCACGTCGCCGAAACCGGTGAGCGGCTCGCCGAGCGGCACCGGCCGCGAGGGCGTGCTCACGTCCCACAGCCGGACGGTGCGGTCGTCGCTGGACGTGGCGAGGACCTGCCCGCCGGGACGGAAGGCCACCGTCCGCACACCACCGTCGTGCTCGTCGACCAGGGTGACGGGGAACCGGCCCGATCCGGGATCGGAGGTGTCGACGAGTGCGACGTGCCCGTCGTCGTAGGGCACGGCGAGCACCCGCCCGTTGGGTGAATACCGCACGTTGTGCACGGCGCCGTCGGCGTAGACCTGCCGGTCGAGCACCACGCGCGGCGCGGCACGGTCGGACGCGTCGTAGATCCACACACCGCCGTCACCTGCCCCGATCGCGAGGAAACGGCCGTCGGGGCTGAACGAGACGGACGCCATGTACTTCGACGACAACTGCAACGGCTCGCCCACGGCGGACGGTTCGTCGCCGTCGAGTGCCCACAGGCGGACGGTGCCGTCGTCGCTCGCCGACGCGAGGGTGGACCCGTCGGGGGAAACGACGACGCCGTAGACCGGCCCCGTGTGTCCGCTCAGTGTGTAGGCGAGGGGCACGGCCTGGCTGGCGATGAGCCTCGAGTACGCGACCGGGCTGTCGGGCTGGAGTTCGGCCGCGACGAGCGCCAGGTTCGCCGAGATCGTGGGGTCCTCGTCCCGCAGGGAGTCGGACAGCGCGACGATCTGCTGGAACTGCGCGGTGCTCCGTGCCGTCTCGGCCCGGCTCTTCGCGTCCCAGGCCAGTCCGGTCATGACGAACGCGATGATCGTGGACAGCGCCATCGCGGCGATGCCGACCCGCCGGGTCCGGGTCTCGCGGGCGATCTGCCGGCGGGAGGCGTCGAGGAAGGCCACCGCGGTGGGACTGAGCGCGACCGGCCCGCGCCGGTCCTCGGGGGTGCCCGCCATGGCGAGGTGCGGATTCTGCTCGGACACGACGTCCATGCGTCCGCGCTGGTAGAGCAACTCGCGGTTGCGTCCGGAGCCGAGCCAGGTCGACGCGTCGGCCTCGATCTGCTGTCGCAGGGCGGCACCGGCGCGGTCCTGCTGGATCCAGGACTTGAGTCGGGGCCACGCGTCGATCACCGCATCGTGGATGAGTTCGACATAATCGGCGTCGACGACGAGCACACGTGCCGACACGAAATGGTCGAGGACGCGCTTCGACGCGTCGCGATCCTCCCCGCCCACCGCCAGCAGTTCCTTCAGCGACCGCGCGATCTTGACGTCCGTGCCGGTCGTGGTGACGTACACCAGGTGGACGAGCATCGAGCGGGCACGGGCACGGTCGGAATCGTCGGCGAGACTCTCCCACGCCCGTTCGGCGCCGGCGGCGACGGATCCGCGGACCCCGCCGGTCGCGCGGTAGGCGGCGACGGTGAGCGTGCCCCCGCTGCGCTTGTCCCACAGGGAGTCGAGCAGGTGGGACAGCAGGGGAAGCTCGGTGCCGCTGATCTCACCATCGGCCAGTCCGGTGAGGTCGTGGAGGATGAGGTCGACGAGACCGGGTTCGAGGCGGACCCCCACGAGTTTGGCGGGCGCGGTGATGACCTCGACGAGATCGTCGCGGTCGAGGGGCTGGACGGTCTTGGTCCGCCGTTCGAGGGCCCGGGCGAGCACGGGGGTGGCCACTGCCTGGTCGTAGAAGTCCGACCGCATCGTCGCGACGACGAGGGCGGGCGCGTCGCCGTCCGAACCGGTCGACGCCGTCTCGAGCAGGGTGAGGAACTCGGTGCGCAGAGCGACGTCGCTGCACTGGGTGAACAGTTCCTCGATCTGGTCGACGACGATCAGCAGTAAGGACGACGACGTACGGGAGGTCGCGGCACGCAGGGCCGCGTGGACGGCGGTGTGGTCGGCGGGGTCGTCGACGTCGGCCAGTTCGGGGAGCGCGTCGACGAGTCGTGCCACCGGGTCGGTGCCGGGGGTGAGGACCACCGGGTGGCAGTCCGGCGCGGAACACAGCTGCGGAATGAGACCGGCCTGCACTAGCGAGGACTTGCCGACGCCGGAGGCACCGGTCACCACGACCGGGCCCTGCCCGTGGGAGGCCGTCACCACGTCGGCGAGGGTCCGCACGCTCTGGGCGCGCCCGAAGAACAACCGGGCGTCGTTCTGCCGATAGGAGGCGAGTCCCTTGTAAGGACGGATCCCGGGCGGCACCGATACCGATGCCGATTCCTTGGTGCGCGGAGCGTTCGCCTGGCCGCGCGCGGCCTTCCACCAGTTCTCCCACTGCTTCAGGGAGTACAGACCGGGGGCCGGCGGTTCGGCGTTGAGCTCCCGCGCCGCGCGGATGAGGACCACGAGCACCGGATGCACCGACTCGAAGTTGGCCGGCATCCGGTTGCCGCTGCGCCAGTCGCTGACCCGCTGGACGGAGACGGTCCGGTCGCTGCCCACCGCCCGGGCGACGGTCGCGGCATCCGAGACGACCTTCTTGAGGGCGGGGCGACCGGCTGCGGCGAACAGCATCCGCAGTTGGTCGGCGAAGAACTGACGCTGCGCCGAACCAGGCTTTCCGCCGGTCTCTGACATCCGTTCCGCGCCCTTCGTGCTCCCGTTCCCCGCCTGCAAACATCCGCTGCGGAAAAATTCCTCACCACGTCTGAGCAGGGATGATACCGGTTCCGCGCCGGTCGGTATTTTTCGTCCCCATCAAAGGCGGGGAAGAGTGGTGACCACGCAAGGTTCGGCCTTGCAGTGTGGGGCGGGGGCCTCCACGCCGATAGGGACTGACGAGGGGTAGTTCCGGGTCGGCGTGGAGGCACGCTCCGCAGACGTTCGAGGGCCCCGCATTGCGGGGCCCTTTCCCGTTTCTTCCGGTTACTTGACGGTGTCGGGATCGTCCGTCGCGACGACGGGGCCGTTCAGCAGGTACGGGTCGCGATCGAGGTAGGCCTTCGTCTCCCGCGCGATCAGACCCGACAGCACCAGCAGACCGATCAGGTTCGGCAGGGCCATGAGGCCGTTCATCACGTCCGAGAAGTTCCAGACCACCTCGAGCTGGGTGGTGGCACCGATGAACACCACGATCACGAAGACCGCGCGGTAGGGCACCACGCCGCGGCGACCGACGAGACGCTCGACGCACCGCTCGCCGTAGTACGACCAGCCGAGGATCGTCGAGAAGGCGAAGAAGACGACCGAGATGGCAACGATCCAGTGACCCCAGTCCCCACCGAGGCCGTCGGCGAAGCCGGCCGATGTCATCGCGGCGCCCTGCTCGCCGGACTCCCAGGCTCCGGTCGTGATGATGACCAGACCGGTGAAGGTGACGACGATGATCGTGTCGATGAACGTCTGGGTCATCGACACCAGGCCCTGACGCACCGGGTGGGTGGTCTGGGCGGCCGCGGCGGCGATCGCCGCGCTGCCCATGCCCGACTCGTTCGAGAAGATGCCGCGGGCCACGCCGTAGCGCAGAGCGATCATGAAGACCGATCCGATGAAGCCGCCGGTGGCCGCCGTGCCGGTGAAGGCGTCGGTGAAGATGAGCGCGAAGGCGTCGGGGATCTGCGTGAAGTTGACAGCGAGAACGATGATGCCGGCGCCGACGTAGAGGAGGATCATCGCGGGCACGAAGCCGGCGGTGACCCTGCCGATGGACTTGATGCCGCCGAGCAGGACTGCCGCGGCGAGCACGGTCATCACGATGCCACTGAGCCAGGTGGGCACACCGAAGGTGCCGTCGAGCTGGGTGGCGACGGTGTTGGCCTGGGTCATGTTGCCGATGCCGAAGCTGGCGAGCACGGCGAACACCGCGAACAGCAGGCTCAGGACGAGACCGGCCTTGTTGGGGATGGCGCGGGCGAGGTAGTACTGCGGACCACCGCTCTGCTCACCCTTGGCGTCGGTCGTGCGGTACTTCACGCCGAGGAACGCCTCGGAGTACTTGCTGGCCATGCCGACCAGGCCGGTGACCCACATCCAGAACAGCGCGCCGGGCCCGCCGAAGTAGATCGCGGTGCCGACACCGGCGATGTTGCCCACGCCCACCGTCGCGGCGAGCGCGGTGGTCAACGCCTGGTACTGGGAGATGTCCCCTTCGGTGGCTCCGGGATCGTGGCGGGTGATCAGACCCAGCCGCAGCGCGGGCCACAGCTTGCGGAACTGGATGCCCTTCAGCCGAACCGTGAGCACAAGGCCCGTACCCAACAGCAGCGGGATGAGCAGGTACGGCCCCCACACCACCCCGCCCACCTCGACGAGGAAATCGTTCACCGAATCCATCCGCGTCCTCCTGATCGTCCGAAGCCCCCGACAGCGTCCGACCGGCCGGTGCCGGTGACGTCTGCGCTCGGGACCCGGCAGAGTCTAGGCTTCCGTGGCACGCAGTGTCCCCGGACCCCGCGGCGCGTCCGATATGCGTTCTTCTCGATCGGTGGGCGGCAGGCCTCGTCAGTCGCGACGCGCTTCCAGCACCGCGTCGTACAGTTCGCGCTTCGAGACCGTCGCACCGGACGACTTCGACGCCGCTTCGGCGACGACGGCGCAGGCGTCCTTCAGCCGCATCCCGTCCTCGACCTTCCGTTCCACCTCGTCGACGAGGTCGACGGGGTCGGTGGCCACGGCAACCGCTCCTTCGAGCACCACGGTGATCTCACCGCGCGCGCCCTCGACGGCCCACTCGGCGAGTTCGGCAAGCGTGCCGCGGCGCACTTCCTCGTAGGTCTTGGTGAGCTCGCGGCAGACGGCGGCGCGACGGTCACCGCCGAGCACGTCGACGGCGTCGGCCAGACACGCCGCGAGCCGGTGCGGTGCCTCGAAGAACACCACGGCGCGAGGCTCGTGGACGAGCGTTCCGAAATACGCGCGTCGCTGGCCCGGCTTGCGGGGTGGGAACCCGTCGAAGCAGAACCGCTCGACGGGCAGGCCCGACAGGGCGAGGGCAGTGGTGACGGCCGACGGACCGGGCAGGCAGGTCACCGGCAGACCGGCCTCGACGCACGCCGCGACGAGCCGGTAGCCGGGATCGCTCACCGACGGCATGCCCGCGTCGGTGACGAGCAGGACGGTGCGGCCCTCCTCGATGTCGGTGACCAGGCCCGGCAGCCGCGACACCTCGACCTGGTCGTAGAAACTCACGACCCGCCCGGTGATGGTGACGCCGAGCGCCGCGGCGAGTGCCTTGGTGCGCCGGGTGTCCTCGGCGGCGATGACGTCGGCGGTGCCGAGGGCGTCGCGGAGACGCGCCGAGGCGTCACCGATATCTCCCATCGGAGTGGCGGCCAGCACGAGCCGGCCCTCTCCCGGATTCGCGCCCTGGACCGGTTTGGCTGCCTGCATACGGCTCAGCCTACGATCGGAACGTGACCGTGACGGACCGCAGCCCTTCACAGGCCCCCGGCCGTGGTCCGTCGGCAGCGCAGGATCGTCGCCTCATCGGTCCCGGCCCGTTGGTGCCCGGACCCGAGCCCCTCCCCGGAGATCGGGCGCGTGGCTGGATCGTCACCGCCTTCGTCACGGCGCTCGCTGCGATCACGCGGTTCACGATGCTCAACTACCCCACCGATGCGAAGACACCGGTGTTCGACGAGAAGCACTACGCACCGCAGGGCTGGCAGGTGCTCACCGGCGGCTGGATCGAGGACAACCCCGGCTACGGGCTCGTCGTGCATCCGCCCGTCGGCAAACAGATGATCGCGCTCGGCGAGGCACTGTTCGGCTACACCGCGTGGGGTTGGCGTTTCTCGGCCGCGGCGGCCGGCGTCGTGCTCGTCCTGCTGGTCGTGCGGATCGTGCGGCGGCTGACCCGCTCGACGATGCTCGGCGCGATCGCCGGTCTGCTGCTCGTCGTCGACGGGGTGACCTTCGTGTCGTCCCGCCTCGGCATGCTCGACATCTTCCAGGCGGTCTTCGTCGTCGCCGCCTTCGGTTGCCTGATCGTCGATCGCGACGACGTACGTGCCCGCATGGCGAAGGTGCACGCCGAGGGCCGTGTCCTCGACAGCGTGTGGGGTCCGCGTTTCGGTGTGCGCTGGTGGCGCTTCGGCGCGGGCATCCTGCTGGGTCTCGCGGTGGGCACCAAGTGGTCGGGTCTGTACTTCATCGCGTTCTTCGGGCTGATGTCCGTGGCCTTCGATCTTGCGACGCGTCGCGCGTACCGGGTGCAGCGACCGTGGGTCGGGACGGCCCTGCGCGACATCGGCCCGGCGTTGTACGCCCTCGTGCTCGTCCCGCTCGGGGTGTACCTGTCGACCTACTGGGCGTGGTTCGCAAGCGAGACCGGCGTCTACCGTCACGCGGTCGGCTCGCGGATCGGCCACGACGGGATGTTCTCGTTCGTGCCCGACGCGCTGCGATCGCTCTGGTACTACAGCGCGAGCGTCCTCGAGTTCCACTCCGGCCTGACGAATTCGGCCGGCAACCAGCATCCCTGGGAATCGAAGCCGTGGACGTGGCCGATGGGCCTGCGTCCGATGCTGTACTACTTCGCCGACGGCGAGCGGATCAGCGGATGCGACGCCGAGCAGTGCGTCAAGGCCGTGATGCTGATCGGAACGCCGGCGCTGTGGTGGGTGTCGGTGCCGGTGCTCGGATGGGGACTGTGGCAGCTGCTCGTCCGCCGCGACTGGCGGTGGGCCGCGGTGCTCACCGCATACGGCGCGGGGATCCTCCCGTGGTTCGCGAGCCTCGACCGGCAGATGTACTACTTCTACGCGGTGCCGATGGCGCCGTTCCTGGTGATGGGTGTCGCGCTGGTGCTCGGCGACATCCTCGGGTCGCCGCACGCCTCGACGGAACGACGGACGACCGGGCTGCTCGTGGTGTGCCTGTACGTAGGGCTCGTCATCGCGAACTTCGTGTGGTTGTGGCCGATCCTCACGGCGCTGCCGATCACCCCGGAGCACTGGAACGACCAGCTGTGGCTCCCCAGCTGGCGCTGAGCGGAGCGCAGTCGCTGGTCCCGAGGAGAGCTCAGTTGGGCTCGTCGAGCACGCTGCCCTCGGGCAGTTCGACGTCGCGGTCCCTGTCGGAGCCGTAGCGGACGCCGTCGAAGCGGCGCGCGAATCGCTCGTCGACGACCGTGAGAAAGCCCTTGAGTCGTTGGAGCAGCTCGGACAGGTGGCGGGGCACGAACGGATCGCCGAGCAGATCGACGGTGGCGACGAGCCGGTCCTCGACGAGCACCACCTTGATGTGCGGCCACGTCCGGTTCAGTTCGGTGAGCTCGGCCAGCGCGTGGCTGCGACCGCCGGCGGGTGCGGCTCCCGGGGTGTCGTCCTCGGGGATCGCGTGCAGCAGCGGGGCCCACAGCCTGATGCTGCCGTCGTCGTCGATCACGACGAAGACCACCTGGGAGTCGAGGACCACGACGAAATCGCCGTCGGCGTCGACCGGCACGGGACGCCCGAGGGCGTGCGCGAGCGCATCGCTCACGCGTTCGCGGAGGTCGCCGAGGGCGGAGGGCGGGTGTGCCTGCAGGAAGGCCGGATGCGGCACCTTCCCGCGACCGCGCAGCACCGACACGATGTGCCGGGCGAGCATGTCGGCCTCGGACACGGGCCTGGTGACCGGCTCGGATCCGGTGACCTCGATCGTGGCGTGTCCGCCGGCGCTCGCGAGCACCCGCACGCAGGCCGCGGGCCCCGAGGCGGTCTCGGCGTGCAGTTCGAAGGCGTCGGATCCGGCGAGTTCGGAGATGCGCCGGGCCAGCTGCGAGGCGTAACGGGACCAATCGCGGTCGAGGGCCTCGTCGAATCGGTCGGTGTCGGTCACGCGCACTCCTCTCGAAGAGCAACTGCCGGGCAGGCGACACCGTACTCGGGGTGGGCGACAACTCACCGCAGGCACGCGGCGTCGTGTGTCACCCGTGATGCCGTCGTCCGGCCGCCGCCCACACCGCGACCCGCGACCCACGTTCGAGGATGTCGACGATCACGAATCCTGCCCGTGCGAGAACGGTGCTCACCGTCATCGAGACGGTTCCGGTGTCCTCCCCCGGCCCCGCCTCGTCGATCACCCACAGTTGTCCGTCGTCGGTCAGCAGCGGCGCGAGGGCGGCCGCGGCGGCGGTGTCCTCGCGGAGGTCGGGGATGTCGAGTGCGTAGATGCGGTCGAACTTCTCCCGCTGCGCGAACTCGTGGGCGCGGGTCACCGAGGGTGCCACGCGCACGCGGCCGTGGGGGCCGACGTGCTCGGCGACCACGGCGGAGGCAGACCCGGCGTCGATCGCGAGGACGGACGTGCCCGGACACGGATCGAGGACGTCGAGCAGGAACTCGACGCCCTCGATGCGGGACCGTTCGGTCATTCGACCTTGCGCAGTGTCCGTTTCCTGCGCCCGCCCGTGATCAGCGGGTCGTGCTGCAGATCCCGGTACAGCGACACGCACAGACCGATCATCACGAGGAGGAAGGGAGCTGCGGCGATGATCGTCATCGTCTGCAGGGCGTTGAGCGCTTCCTCGCCGCCGCTCCACAGCAGCAGGGCCGCGACGCCGCCCGTGAGTCCGCCCCAGAAGATCACCACGCCGCGATTCGGTGCGAGGGTGCCGCGCTGGCTGAGGCTGCCCATCACCATCGACGCGGAGTCGGCTCCGGAGATGAAGAAGATGGCGATGAGGAGCATCGCGACGACCGTGGCGATACCGGTGAGCGGAAGGTTTCCGAGCACCCCGAACAGCTGTCCTTCGACGCTGTCGGCGCCCGCGATGTCGTACCCGTCCAGTTGCTGTCCGATACCGGCGCCACCGAAGATCGAGAACCAGATGAGGCTCACGAGGCTCGGGACGAGGATGACGCCGATGATGAACTCGCGAATGGTGCGTCCACGGCTGATGCGGGCGAGGAACATGCCGACGAAGGGCGCCCACGAGACCCACCACGCCCAGTAGAAGATCGTCCAGCTCGACAGCCACTCGCCTGCGGCTTCGTTGGAGGCGGCCGTGCGGGCCGACATGCGGGCGAACTCCGCAGCGTACGCGCCGAGGGTGGTGGGCACGAGGTTGAGGATGAAGACGGTGGGCCCGAGCACGAACACGAAGACCGCCAGGACCGCGGCGAGCACCATGTTGATGTTCGACAGGTACTGGATGCCCTTGGCGACACCCGTGACCGCGGACGCGATGAACGCGAGCGTGAGCAGCGCGACGATCGCGACGAGCAGCATCACGCCGGCCGTATCGAGCCAGCCGGTGACCTCGAAGCCCGATCCGATCTGCAGCGCACCCAGGCCGAGCGACGCCGCCGTGCCGAACAGGGTCGCGAACAGGGCGAGGATGTCGATGACCTTGCCGAGCGGACCTTCGGCCCTGCGTCCCAGCAACGGGATGAACGCCGAGCTGATGAGCTGCTTGCGACCCCTGCGGAAGGTGCCGTACGCGATGGCCAGACCCACGACGGAGTAGATCGCCCAGGGATGCAGGCTCCAGTGGAACATCGAGGTCGCCATCGCGACGCCGGTGCCGCCGTTGCTTCCGGGTGGCGGATCGACGAAGTGCGAGAGCGGCTCGGCGACACCGAAGAACATCAGGCCGATGCCCATACCGGCGGCGAACATCATCGAGATCCAGCTGACGGTGCGGAACTCCGGCTTCTCGTCGTCCTTGCCGAGCGGGATCCGGCCGTATCGGCTCACCGCCAGCCAGAGCGCGAAGAACACGAATCCGCTCGCCGTGAGCACGAACAACCAACCGAACTCGACGACGATCCAGTCGAGGATGCTCCCGGTGACGGTTCCGAAATTGTCGGTGGCGGCCAGACCCCACACCACGATCGCCGCGACCAGCGCGGCAGCGACTCCGAAGACAACCTTGTCGGTCTGCGGCGGATGCGCCGCAGACTCGGTTACTGCAGGAGCACCGGCGCCCGAGACCTCGTCGATCTCCTCGGACCCGGGCCGATCACCAGGGACGTTCATGCGAACAAACCTTGCAAGTTTCGGCCGTCTGCGGAGCGGAATCGCCGAACCCGAGAAAATCGTCACATTCCGGACGCGACATGCATACTCTGCGCGAACCGGAGGATCGGCAGGTCAGCCCGCGCGCAGGGCGGCCGAGACGAACTCGAGGATCTCTTCGTCGGACATCCCGAGTGCCCTCACCTCGGTGACGTACTCGTTGGTGGAGCGCTGGGCCCGCGTGCGGGTGGGATCGCCCGTGTCGGCGACGAACGTCCCCGCCCGCCCGCGGGCCTCGAGCACACCCAGCTTCTCGAGTTCCCGGTAGGTCTTGGCGACCGTGTTCGGTGCGATGCCGAGGGTGTCGGCGAGGCCCCGGACCGTGGGCAGCTTGGTACCAGCGATCAGCTCACCATCGTGGACCAGGTCGACGATGCGTCGCCGCAGTTGCTCGAACGGCGGGACGGGCGAGTCGGGATCGATGGTGAGGTCGAGCATTCTCGCAGGTTATCAGCGCTCGGTGACCTTGACGGGCGCTTCGGCCGAGGGCACCTCGGCAGGGGCGTGGTTGTAACTTCCGGTCTCGAGCAGGTCGCGGATCTGGATGAGCAGATCGGTCTCGCTCAGCGGCTCGTCCTCGGGCTCCTTCTCCGGCGCGAAGCGGGCCTTGGCGGCGTTGACCGGCACGATGAGCACGAAGTAGACGACGGCCGCGATGATGAAGAAATTGATCGCCGCGGAGATGACGGCACCCAGGTTGACGAAGGTCGCGTCGTTCGACGAGAGCAGGCGGAAGCCGAAGCCCATCTCGTTGTCGCCACCCACAGCGGCGACCAGCGGGTTCACGATGTGATCGGTGAACGCCGTGACGATGGACGTGAACGCCGCGCCGACGACCACTGCGACGGCGAGTTCGACGACGTTTCCGCGCAGCAGGAAATCCTTGAAACCTTTGAGCATCGTGCTCCGTGCCTTTTCTG
>Ga0182738_1000131_pt1 | contig 122647 bp, 92 predicted proteins | sample eDN5th30CBELigMG_FD_128876 | JGI IMG/M metagenome (GOLD analysis project Ga0182738, IMG submission 128876) | Enriched Miracle-Growth compost microbial communities from Emeryville, California, USA - eDNA 5th pass 30_C BE-Lig MG (version 2)... ...
ATCGGCTCTTTTGCGTTCTGAACTTCGTCAGCCTGCATCGACGAATCCTGCGAATTCGCCTGCTTCGGCTTCCTTGTCAGAACACAAATCGCTCGATCTCGCCTGACAAAGCACCTTTCCGGATAGACTCTAAATGGTGCTAACTGGAGATCCCGGCTTTGGGCTTGGGGGTCTTGGCTGTCCGTTTGATGGAAATTGTGGGGGGTTGCAGTTGCGAAGCACTCACGCCGCGCTGGAAGACGGAGAGGATATCGCTGCGGGTGATGATGCCGACCAGTTGATGCGGCCGTTCCCGACTGACAACCGGTAACCTTCCAATCCGATGATTCACCATGTGATTGGCCGCCTGTCGAACGGTACAGTCGTCATAGACGAATCGAACCGGTTGCTGAAGTATCTCCGCAATTTTGCAGTTTTCCGACAGGGTGGGATCTGCCAGATTGCGTCGAGTCACCACTCCCACCAGCACACCATATGAATTGAGCACGGGATAGCCCTGATGCGACATCCCCTGATCCGTGGCCAGCCAGGCGCGTACCTGGCCCACGGTCTGTTCCGCTTGAATCGTGTGGACCACCCGGGTGGCTACCGCTGTGACAAAGACCTGGTCCAGCGCATCCGCGACATATTCTCCCGGAGTCCGAATTCCCCGCCGGGCGATTTTCTCGGTCATGATCGAATTGCGCATCATCAGCGAAGAGATCAGATATGAAGCGGCACAGCCTCCCAGTAACGGCAACATGCCAAACGGTTGCAATGTCGTTTCAAAGGCAAAGACCGCAGAAGCCAGCATGGCCCGGGACGCCCCGGAAAAAATCGCCGCCATCCCCACCAGGGCAGCAATCCGAGGATCGATTCCGGCAAAAGGAATCAACTGGGCAATCCCGATTCCCAGCATCGCACCAATTGCTCCTCCAATAGTGAAGAGGGGCGCCAGTGTCCCCCCGGAGGTGCCGCTGCCCAGCGCGATGGACCATGAAATGAACTTCATCACACACAGAAAAGCCATCGCTGAAAATGTTAATTTGAATGAAAGGATATCGTTGATATTGTAATAGCCCACTCCCAGCGTATCCGGAGCAAAACAGCCCACCACACCAACAACCGCTGCTCCCAGGGCGGGCCACCACATCCAGTGCACCGGCAGGCTTTCAAAGCCGTCTTCAATCGCATAGACAATTTTCGTCACAATCACGGAGACCAACCCCATGATTCCTCCCAGCAGGACATACACCGCCAGTGCGGTTCCAGAGGGCTGGGTCAGGGGAGTCATCTTGAAGACTGGTTCCATCCCTTCAAAGGCCATCCGCACACCCGTGGCAGCGGCAGCAGCCAGGGCCACCGGGATGATGGAACGGGGACGGAATTCGAACAGCAGCAGTTCAATGGCCAGGAGCACTGCAGAAACGGGACTGCCGAATGTGGCCGCCATTCCGGCAGCCGCCCCTGCGGAGAGCAATGTTTTTCGTTCATCCGTAGTGGTCCGGACAAACTGACCGAAGACCGATCCCAAGGCCCCGCCGGTAGCGATAATGGGTCCTTCTGCGCCGAATGGTCCACCGGTCCCGATGGAGATGGCTGACGAGATGGGCTTGAGAAATGTGATGCGGGCAGGAATACGGCTTTCATTTGTCAGGACTTGTTCCATGGCTTCCGGGATTCCATGCCCACGAATCGCCTTAGAGCCGAATCGGGCCATCAGACCGATGACGATGGCACCGATGATGGGGATCGGAATCGACCAGTAGCCCAATCGTGGAATGGCTTCCGCGGGAGCCCGAAGATGAAAGGAGAATTCACCGAAATAGCAGAGATTGGTGATCAGACCAATCAATGCCATTAACCCTTGAGCAATGAATGCAGAGAGGACTCCCAGGAGCAGTGCCATCAGACAAATTACGAGAACTCGCCGATCCAGCAAGACCATTTGCGGAGGAACCTGGGCAGCTTCCGTCACCAGATCCAATGCGGGTGACAACGTCAGACCTTCGGAAACCGATGATCTGGCGGGTGCCTGTTCTGTCATCTCAAACCTTTCAAAAAATCTGGCAAATCTTCGCACTCCGAGAAAATTTGAGCCTCTTGCCGTACAGTGGAGGGAACCGGAAACGGCCCTCAGCCAGCGAAGCGCCAATTCTCTTGTCAAACTCTTAAGTATTTCAAGGTCGAAACTGCCAGGAGTTTTGCAATCTTGCGAAGACGTCAGAAATCTCTGCTTTCCATTCCGTCCATAATGTCCTTTCTGCGTGAATTTGAAACATCTGCATCAGACACATTTGCATACCTTGAACTACTCCTTTGTCGACTCTAAAAAACTGGGGAGATCTTGAGCACAGTCCGACAACGGAGGACGATTTGCGATGACGCATCCCCAAACCAAGCCCTGACAGGGTACGACACTCAAGGTGATGGGAATAAGGGAAAAGAGATGAGGGGAAAGTGAAAAGCATGAACGTCGAGCCTTTCCTCTTGCCTTTGTTCCCTGTTTCCGTCCCTCTCCATCAGACAAACTTGCAGACAAACTTGCAGGCAAACTTGAAACAACTGAATGACACAACCTGCGGGACACGCGCGAGACAACAGGAACTCCATGCCTAATGACACCAAGACCAATTGCCGCACCCGTCGTCTTCTGCTGACGATCTTGCTGGTGGCACTGGGGCTGAGAATCCTGGCGGCCTGCGGTCTGCAGTCTCTGCTGGATCATCGCTGGCATCGTGATTTTCTGATTGCCGGTGATGCGGAAGGGTACTGGATGCTCGCACAGCGAATCTCAGCGGGCGAAGATTATTCCATCTATACCCCTCCCCGATACGCCTTGCGGATGCCCGGGTTTCCAGCCCTGCTGGCGATCCCCGTTACATTTTTTGGTCCAAAGCTGTTTGCCGCACGGCTCTTTCTGGCGTTTGTGGGGACACTTGGTTGTTGGCTGGTCTTTCGACTGGGACGTGACCTGTTCAATGTGCGAGTGGGATTGATGGCTGCAGTTCTGGCAGCGATTTCACCGGTCCTTGTGGTCTTTTCAGAAACGATTCTGAGTGAAACTGCCTTTGCCGTCACCATGTTGTGGAGCCTGCTGGCTGGGCATCATTTGTATTGTTGCCTGAATCCCGAACGCTTGAACCTGACATCTGAAACAGCATCGCATCCTTCTGACATCGACTCCCTTCTGTCGGGCTCCCCGTTGTCGGACTCCTCTCCGCCTGCAAATGTTGCAACTCATGTTTCAACAACTGGTGGACACGACTGGCGATCCCGGTTTCATCCTGGTGGGCGGGCAGGGTTTCAGGCTCTGCACACTGGTCTGGCGATTGCAGCGGGGGTGATGATGCGTCCCAGCTGGATTCTGGCAGCCCCCATCGTGGCGGCTCTGCTCACTCTTTTGTCGAAACCGCGTCCGCGAGCAGCGCTGGCAGGGGGCATCGTCATACTGGCGATGGTTCTGGCATTGTTGCCGTGGGGACTTCGCAATCAGCGGGTGACTGGTCATTTCACATTCACCACATTCTGGATGGGGCCGAGTCTGTATGACGGCCTGAATCCCGTGGCCACCGGCGACAGTAATATGGAGTTTTACGACCGCGATCGCCTCATGCTCACCATGGATGAATATGAAGTGGACCAGCACTATCGGCAGGCCGCCCGGCAGTTTGTGATCGATCATCCACAACGCACCGCACAACTCGCCCTGACGAAAGCAGCTCGGTACTGGAGTCCCTGGCCCAATGCGGACCAGTTCAGCCAGTGGTGGGCAAAATTGATCGTGGGCCTGTTCTTCGTGCCGGTACTCCTCTTGTCCGTCTGGGGAGCAATCTGTCTGTTCATGCGTGCACAAACACAAGTGGGATCACATCGGGACGAATCGATCAGACGGGCAAACTGGTCTTTGGCAATTCTTGCCGGTCCGATATTCTACTTCGCTTTGATTCATATGGTTTTCGTCAGTTCACTGCGCTACCGTCTGCCGGCGGAATACTCCTTGCTGGTACTGGCAGCATTTGGATTGACAAACCTGTGGACCAACCGGCGAGCATCTCAAGCCTGAAACGGGATCAATTCTGGTGACTTGGAAAGGAATCCGAGGCACGCTGCTCTGGATGATTCTGCTGCTCCTGATTGGAGTCATCACAGCGGGCGGGGTCGCGGCGCGCTGGTGGGCGGCCAAGGATCAATGGCTCGCGGACCTGATTCATCAACATGTCGAGCGAGCCCTTCCCGATTGTTCGATTGAATTTGAATCTGCCCGATTCGTCGATACCGGTCATCTGGAACTGACCCATTTACTGGTCCGTTCCCGGACCGACGATCTGGAGCTGCTTCGCGTTCCCCGGATTGTGGTGGAAATCGAGACGGAAATCCTGCGGACATATCGCCGCATCGTGGTTCGCGAAATTATGGTGCAGTCTCCGGAAGCGCTGCTCTTCCGGAACGCGGACCAGCACTGGAACTGGGAGTCGGTGTCGATTCAGGCTCCGACGACTGCCATTTCTCCCAGCTGGTCGATTCGAAATGGGACCATTCGAATCGGTTGTATTTCGCCTGGTGATGGCAAAATGCGATCGATCACGCTGCAGGGAATTCAGATCTCTTTTCTGCCGGACTCCTTTCAGAACTATAGTTTTACCGGGACCAGCGTGGCCGAGGCACTGGGCCCGCTGCAGCTTTCTGGAAATGTGGATACGCATACCGGGGCCTGGAAGATGCGGGGGACAGCGGGCGAAATTCGTCTGAATGATCCACTGCTGGACCTGGCCGGACGTTTCACGTCACAGGTTCAGGAGAAGCTCAGCCTGTTGCGCGAAACCAACCGGGCATTTCTTGCGCAATCGCAGGAGAATCAGCCCGTCAGGACCGCTGCTGTTGGTCAGGAAAAAGCCCGCAATCGGGAAATTCCCGGAACCTCCCTGATGCGGGCGGATCTTTCCATTCAGTTCGAAGCCAGTCAGACATCCGTGAACTCCGCCGTGAATTTTGACGTGCATGGCACGATCGATCACGGTCATATTTCCGACGTGTTGCTGCCGATTCCGCTGTATGACCTGGAAGGCCGCTTTCGTCTCACCCCGGAGATCATCGAAGTTCACGATCTCAAAGCGGCCAATGGTCCCAGCACGTTATTCGTGAACGGAACAGCCCGGAAGTCTGGAGAGGACTGGTCAAAAGATTTCCATGTGCGGGCCACGCAGTTGCAACTGGATGAACGAATTCGCGGGTTTCTTTGGGGACAACTGGCCAGGTCGTACGACATGCTCAGCCCGTCGGGAACGTTCGACGTGGACGTCAAACTGGCACAGACGCCCGGACAACCACTGGCCTGTCTGATCAATAAGTTCAAAGTGATCGACTGCCGGGGTCTCTGCGACTATTTTCGATATCCGGTGGAACATGTGAATGGAGAAGTGACCCAGAACGGCAGCCGGTTTCAACTGGAGATGCGGGGAGAAGCCAATGGGCATACTGTTGCCTTAAACGGCATGATCGATCTGGAAAACCCCGATCGGGATATCGAGCTCCGGCTGTCGACGGCCAACTTCCCGTTCGATTCCGCGATCCGGAACGCATTGCAACGACCGGAACAAATCTCCATCCAGCATGTGCTGGACTCTCTGCAATTGCGGGGCACCGTTAAAACAGCTGTGGTCGACATTATTCGCGGCAGAGAGACAGAAGAGAAAATCGCCATTTGCATTCAAGGTGAATTGAGCGACGGAGCCCTGAATTACAAGGGTTTTCCTTATGAAATTACCGGTTTGAATGGAACGCTGACTTACAACCCCTTGAAACGCAATACCTGGTTTTTCAACGATGCCAGCGGCCAGCACGGGGACGCGAAAATTTCCGGTCGGGGCTATTACGATCTGGAGCATGGTCCTGGAGAACTGGCATTGGAAATGTCAGTCCTGCAGGCAGCATTGGATCACGATCTGGAGAAAGCTTCCGTCATTGCCAGTCCCAGCCTGGCTTCCGTCTGGAACGATTTCAGCATCAAAGGGATCATCGACATCGATCAGGTACTGGTTACATGGTCGCCGGAGACGGATTGCGAGGTTTCTCTGGAAGGGATTCACTGGAATGGAGGTCAATTCATGGCCGCCGCACTCCCATATCAGTGGAACAATGTTTCAGGAACACTGGCCTGGAAAGAGAATCGACTGAAGATTCATACTTTGCATGGAGAACATAAAGGGACCTATCTGCTGATCAATGGTGCTGTGCCGGATGCCGCTTTTATCGAAATTGACCCCAGTCCAGACGTGGCCTGGCGGATGTTTCTGGATGAGCGGATTGCCCATATCATCAAGCTCAATCCAGATGATGAACTGCGTCGTGCCCTCCCCACTGGAATTGCCGACACACTACAGGCTCTCGATCTCCGGCAGCCCATCGACTTGAGTCTGGGCATGGAATTGAAAGGCTGGCAGAGCAATCGCAATCTGATCACAGCTTCCTGGTCCGCGCTGGCCGCACTCAAAGAGAACTCTCTGATGGCCGGCGTGACCCTGAATAACGTCACCGGAAATATTGTTCATCGAGGCAGCTGGGACGGGCAGAATCTCCAAATGGAAGGATATCTGGAACTGGATTCTCTGACAGCGCTGGAACTTTCATTCCGCAAGGTGCGCGGACCGTTTCTGCTCAAGAACAATCGCCTGACGCTGGGAACTCCGAAGCTCTCCGGAAACGAGCCGGTCTATCTGCCGAGCAATCCTTATCATCAGGAACAGTTGCGGGCCAATGCCTATGGCGGACAAGTGGGGCTGGATGTGGACATTGCCCTCGCGGATCAGGCCAGCCGCATGACCTATCAACTCGAAGTGAATGTCAACAATGCCGAACTGGGCGACTGGGCCAAAGAACACGGCATGAACTCCCAAAGGCTCATGGGAAAAGTGAATGGTGTGTTACAGGCCACCGGCAAAGGAGATTCCTCCCGCAGCACCACCGGAACAGGATGGATTCAGATTACTCCCGCAGCCTTGTATGAACTCCCCGTGTTTGCCCAGATGTTCACAGTGTTGAGTTTTCGTCCCGCACAACCAGGAGATGCTGCGTTTAAATATGCCTATGGCGATTTCACCATTCATGATGAGATGTTCGAATTCACGAAGATCGAACTTTGGGGAGATGCCATCAGTCTGGTGGGTCGCGGAAATGTGGGATATTCCGGGACAAAAGCATCTGCACTGGAGCTGGATTTCTATTCCATGGCTAATAATCGGATTCCATTTTTAGGTCCGTTGGTCAAAACCCTGAGCGATCGCTGGATTCGCGTGCAGGTCTTCGGCACGATCTCGCAACCTGTGGCCCGCATGCAGCCACGCATTCCCTATCTGAACGACACCTTTGGCAGCTTTATGCAAGCCCTGGAAAGCGGGCAGACACAGCGCAATCCGCCGCGAGCCATTCAATGACAGTGTTTTCATTTTCCAGGATGGCATCGCCGGAACGACGAGAGGGCAGAGGCTGGAGAGCAGAGGACCGAATACTCGATGGTTTGCCGGTTTTCCCCGAACTCCAAGCCCGTTTCTTCATGAGAACAGATCCTGGAACGAGAGGATGAGTTCAAGCTCAGGAAAGCAGCTCGTCGATCCCTTTTGAGCCGTTTCCAATTTTGAATGGTCGGCCATTGGGGGAATGGATTTCAATCGTGGGATCGATCCCCAGGCAGCGGGCGATCGTGGCATTCAGGTCGGCCGGTTCGACGCCATCCTCTTCAACATGAAATGCTTCTTCGTCAGACTTTCCATAAACCTGACCGGTGCGCACGCCGGCACCCGCGAGCAGTGCGGAGAAAGCTGCCGGGTGATGGTCACGACCGGCACGCTGATTGATGTGCGGACCACGCCCAAATTCCGCGCAAACCACCACCACGGTCTGAGCGAGCAGGCCGGTTTCTCTCAAGTCTGTCAACAGTGCGGAGACCGCCTGATCCAGTGTCGAGGCCATGTCCGGCAGTCGATCCCAGAGTTCTGTATGATGGTCGAAGCTGCCATAAGTCACTTCCACACAGCGCACGCCACTTTGAATCAGCCTGCGGGCCAGCAGAGCACCTCGCCCCACATTACTGTTTCCATAGGTCTGTTTCAGAGAGTCCGATTCTTGTGAAATATCGAACGCTTTGAGTTCTTCGCTATGCAACAGTGTGATGGCACTTTGATAAAGGTTGTCGTAGCCGGTCACATGCGAATTCTTCTTCGCCAGATCTCGAAAGGCACTATCGAACGACTTGGACAAGGCAATCCGCTTTTCGAAACTCTCCTCTGTGAGATAGGCGGGCGACTTGGTGTTTTGCAATCCGTCGTTGGGATTTCCGATGGGAACCGGAGCATACTGGGAACCCAGATATCCGGGCCCCACCCCCTTGCCAATCTGTACGGTGCTGGGCAACGTGGCATGGCTGTTGCCGAAAAACTTCTGCGCCCAGGGGCCCAGCCCGGGATGTGAGATGGAAGCAATCTGGCGATAGCTGGTCTGCAGCAGATAGCTGGCCTGATTATGATCCGCCGTGGTGGTATTCATGGACTGGATCACAGCCAGATCATTGGCCATACCCGCCAGCTTCGGCAGGTATTCTCCAAACTGGACGCCTGGTATTTTGGTTTGAATCGCTTTTGTTTCTCCCATCACATCTTTCCCCGGCTTGGGGTCGAACGTGTCGACATGACTCATCGCCCCGGTCAGGCGGAGATAAATCATGTGCTTGGCGGGACCGGGCTTGCCGATGGGCCGAGCATCTGCTGCCGCCACGAGACTCCCCAGCCCTGGCAGGATGGAAAGGCCAAAAGCCTGCCTGGCCGCCCGTGTGATAAAGCGACGCCGACTGACCGGATCGAGAGAAAAAGGCAGATCCATGAGACTCTCCTGGGATGAATGATGCCAACAGGCATCACAAACTGGGTTCCTCAAATGCGGTTGGCCTCAAACACGGTTGAAACGTGGCAGCAGACCCACGGTTTCAATATTTTCTATACTACTGGATGAACAGAACTATTGGATGAACAGAAATTCCCGCGTATTCAACAGCGCCCAGATCACGTTCCCACAACCTGCGGGGCCGTGTTCGCGGATCTCAGCCGCTGCCAGTTGACGCTCTTCCCGCGTCGGCTGGCGACTCAAAAGACTCCAGAACATGGCATCGATCTGTTCGTTCAGCCCTTTCTTGGCGACGATCCGGTTGTAGATGACGGAACCAGGTTCCAGCATCATGTGGGTCACCGATCCATTGAACATGGCCAGTAATTGCGGAACGCTGCCGTCTGTGAAACTGTCATCGATCTGCTCCCGATCGCTCTGTCCGAACTGTCGCAGGAAATGGCCATCAGGCAAAGGTTGCCGCAATTCCGAAGCGGGCAATAACTCCTGTCCTTTATAAAGCAGCTTGCGGCGCTCGGCGTTCACCTTCGCCTGATAGTCCTGATACGCTTTGACCTGTGCGAGAACATCTGCAATGGATTTCACGTTGGCGAGCGAAATCGCCTGGGCGAACTCCGCGGAGAAATCGAACTTGTATTCCGGCTTTTCCAGAGTCAGGGTGAGCAGGGAATCCCAAATCTGTTCAGCACTCATCCGGCGTAAGACCGGACCGGGGAAGTGGTAGATCTGGTCCGGGTCCAGATCGTCATAGGTGACTTGCCGCTGGAATGTTTCGGTGTAATAGAGAATTCGAAGAAACTCGCGGGTATCATAATTCAGCCGCCGCATTTCCGCTTCCAGATAGGTCATCAATTCCGGATTGGAGGCAACGGTATTGTCCTTCATGTCGTCCAGCGGTTCAATCAGTCCACGTCCGAAAGCGTGTTTCCACAACCGGTTGGCAATGGTGCGGGCAAAGCGGGGGTTGTCGTCGGAAGTCAACCAGTCTGCAAAGGCAGCCCGGCGTGATTTTCCTTTCAACTCAGGCATCTCGCCGAAGATGACGGCGGGTTTGGCAACTTCCCCTGGCTTGGCATTGGAATAGCCATAATCTTTAGGGAACTTCAAGACAGCTTTAGGATTTTCACCCAGTCCATTGTTATTGGCTCGCAGCAGCGCCTGGGCCAGCCGACCCTCACGTGATTCATATTTCACTTTGCTATAAAACCAGCCCCCTGCAGGAGTTTTGCGGGGCTCGTTTCGGGAGAGCATCTGCCGGAGATCCTTGTCAATAGCGGCACGGTAACTGTTTCCGGCTGAAAAAGCGGCCAGCTGATAAAACTCTTTTTGTGTCCAGCGATCAAACGGGTGGTCATGGCACTGGGCACAGCCGATCTGCGTCCCCAGGAAAATGCGAACCGTGTTATTTAAATTGTCCAGCGGCATTCCGCGGTCCCGAAGCAGATAGCCCGCCGCGGGATTCTCCCAGACGTGCCCTTCCGCAGTGAGCATTTCACGGACAAATTCATCGTACGGTTTATTTGATCGCAGAGATTCCTTAACCCATTCACGATATGGGACAAGGTGATTATTCCCGGTGCCGGTATCGACCAGTCGCAACGTATCTGCCCAGCCGTTGTAAAGATGACTGGCGTGAGCTGGAGTGCCGAGTAAACGATCCACCAGCACATGGCGTTTATCGGAAGAAGCGGTCCGGCAGTAGGCTTCTGCCTGCGGCGCCTGAGGAATGGTGCCGGTGATGGTGAGAAATGCCCGGCGGACAAATTGTTCATCGCTTGCCGGCGGATTGGCGGGAACCTTGAATTTGGCGAGATCAAGATTGATCAGACGATCAATCTCCTTCGCGCTGGCGATGGCTTCTGTCCGTTTTTTGGGGTCGACCCCCGCAACCGTGACCTGACTCCCCTCCACAACGGGCAAGACCGGCTTCTTGGGCTCAGGCCGTTTGTTAGGCCGATTGCGAAGTGCTCCACGATTGGGCGGAGCCCCCAGCACAAGACTGCTCATGAGGAGTATTGGTCCACAGAGAAGCAAAATCTGGCTGATGCGAAACCGCCAACGCCGCAGAGAAGAGAGGCCTGTTGACACAAAAGCACCTTATGATCCATACCGAAGAAAAACTCGATCAGAGCAGGAACAATCAATCCGGTCGCATGCGGCCCCAAACATCTCCACTGTCGCAGGAACACCCTTCCTCGTCAAAACAATTCGGTTGACTTCTCATGAAATCGAAAGCTTGATTGTCCGCCCAATTCCAGAATTTCGACCGACAGTTTTTCGACAATGGTCTGGAAAACCCGGAAAGACGAAAAAGTTCTGAAAAATTGATGAAAATTGATGAAAAAAATCGAGATGAAACGATTTTGCAATGCCGGACCCACTCCCGACGGTGTTGTCTGTGCGGAACAGGCGGACTATGCTCGTCGAAAGCAAAACAGGGGAATCAAAGGGATGACTTTTGAGCCATTCTCTCTCACCTGAGCCCGGTCATCCGGCTGGAATGCATTCTGTAGATCCCCCTCATCGTCGCCTTACCTGCCCTGGAGTCTTACGATGCCCATCCATCTTGCTCCCATCAGTCGCCGAAAGTTTCTGTCCCGGACCGCTGCTGCACTGGCAGGAGTTTCGGTCATGCGGATTGGTCAGGCTGCTCCCTCTTCCGATCCGATCACGCTGGCGTTTCTCTCCGACCCTCATATCTCCGGCAATCCGGAAGTTTCCGCTCATGGCGTCAATATGACGGCCAACCTGAAGCAGGTCGTCAAAGAAGTACAGGGACTTGCGACTCGGCCAGCGGGGGTGATTATCAATGGGGACTGTGCCTATCTGAAAGGGCAGCCTGCGGATTATGCCAACTTCGTGCAATGTCTTGAGCCTCTGATCTCGTCCGGACAGACGCTGCACATGACAATGGGAAATCATGATGCCCGAGATGCGTTTTATGATGCATTGAAGCAACAGCAACCCGATCAGCCGCTGGTGAAATCCCGGCATGTCAGTCTGATTGAAACTCCGTTCGCCAATCTTTTTCTGCTGGACTCCTTGAAACAGACGAACGTGGTGACCGGTGAACTGGGACAGGCCCAACTGAAATGGCTGAGTGAAGCGCTCGACGCCCGACCGAATCAACCTGCAATTCTCATTGCGCATCACACTCTTCAACTGACTCCTCCCGCTGCCGGCAAAGCCTGGGGCGGCATTGCGGAAACGGCGGAGTTCCTGGAGCTCATGCATTCGAAAAAACAGGTGAAAGCCTATGTTTTCGGACATTCTCATCGCTGGTCTCATACGCAGGACAAGAATCTGCATCTGGTAAATTTGCCGGCAGTGGCCTATGTCTTCGATAAAACTCAACCAAATGGCTGGACCACCGCCCAGTTAGGTCCCCAGGGAATCCAGTTTCAGTTGCAGGCCCTCGACAAAAATCACCAGAAACATCAGGAAGTCGTTAACGTCAACTGGTAAAGCCACGTGGCCTTGGTCATGGCTGTGGTCTGCGTGTATCACCAGATCGCATGACTTTCGTATTGTCCGTCGTACGCGTGGGCCTTGCGGAGAAAATTCAACGATCAATCGGTCTATGCGGAATGAATGCGCTCTGTTCACACGGTCTGAAATTCGCGGCGGTCTTCCCATTCTTCCAGTGAACAGATGACCTCGCGCGACTTGGAGCCTTTGTAGTCTCCCACGATGCCATCTTCCGCCATATGGTCGATCATTCGGGCCGCTCGTCCGTATCCGACTCCCAGTGCCCGCTGCAGGAGCGAACAACTTCCACGGCCTTCCCGAATGACCACTTCGACGGCGCGGTCATACATATCATCCCGTTCGCGCGGTCCATCACCCCCCCCTTGAGAAGACTGCATGGCCGCCTTGGTCGCCTGATCGATTTCGGCAGAATAACGTGTGGGATAGGCTCCATAAAAATCGATGATCGCATTCACTTCGTCATCGCTGATGTACGTCCCCTGAGCCCGCGTGAGCGCACTGGTGCCCGGAGCCAGATACAGCATATCCCCATTTCCAAGCAGCCTTTCCGCACCCATTTCATCCAGCACCACGCGACTGTCCACGCGACTGGCCACCTGGAAGGAGATCCGCGCGGGAAGATTGGATTTGATCAATCCGGTGATGACATCCACGGTTGGTTTCTGCGTTGCCAGCACCAGATGAATTCCCACCGCACGAGACTTCTGAGCCAGCCGGACAATATGTGACTCCACTTCCTTTCCCGAAGTCATGATCAAATCGGCCATTTCGTCGGCAATGATCACGATATAAGGCATGCGCTCCGGGATGGCATCGGCATCATCGCTGTCTGGATCGATGTCCAGTCGTTCCAGAACTTCCTCCCGGTTCATCTTGTTGAAGCTGTCCAGATGCCGGACTCCCACCCGGGCCAGCAGGTCATACCGCTCTTCCATTTTGTCGACGGCCCAGGCCAGAACCGCTTCGGCCTTCTTCATGTCGGTGATCACCGGATTCATGAGATGCGGAATGCGCGTATATGGACTGAGTTCGACCATTTTGGGATCGATCATCAACATACGAACATCGTCCGGAGAACGGGTCATCAGGATCGAGGAAATGAGCGTGTTCAAACAGACGCTCTTTCCGGTTCCGGTCCGTCCGGCAATCAACAGGTGCGGCATCTTGGCCATGTCGACGACCAACGGACGCCCACTCACATCTTTGCCGAGAAAAATGGGAATGCGCATCCCTTCGGCCTGCTCGCGACAAGCCAGAATCAGTTCTTTCAACCGAACGGTCACCTGTTTTTCGTTCGGAACTTCCACTCCCACAGTATTCTTGCCCGGAATCGGTGAGACCACGCGAATCGCCGGTACCCGCAGCGCAATAGCCAGATCATCCTGCAGGTTGGTCACCTTGGACAATCGCAGACCCGCTTCCAGTTCCAGTTCGAATTGTGTCACCACCGGACCGGTATCGATTTCAGTCACTTTCACATTCAACCCGAATTCGTTGAATGTCCGTTCCAGGGTGGTTGCTGCGACCTGTGCTTTTTTGGCCAGCAACTCAAAGGGAAACTCTTCCGCTTCTTCCAAAATGTCCATTCCCGGCAGATCGACACTTCCCAGCGGCTGGGAAGCACTCTGGCTCCCCTTGAAAAAACTCATAAACGGTTTGAAAGCCGCCTTACTGGCAATGGGAGGATTGACTTTGTAACTGCTTTCCGCCGCCAATCTGGAATTTGTCTCCGGCTTGGTTTCCGTGATTACCGCCGCTTTTTGTGACATCGATGCTGGAACGAGTTCGCCAGCTGCAGAGGACGGAGTGGAATTGAGATCCGCTGCCTGGTCCAGTCCATCGGTGAGTTCCGGATTTCGGCGTCGGTAAAATGGCCATAACAGAATCCTGAACGGCAAAGTGATCAGAGAGACAGCCAATCGGATGAAGAACGTTTCCGTCGTGAGCATCAATCCCACAATGAAGAACGTCCCGACAATTACCACCGACCCGACAGTGGAGAAATTTTCGGTCAGGAGCACGCGCCCCCAGGCTCCCAGGTATCCTCCGCTGCCAATCAATGGAGCAGTCGGCAAGCGGGGCGCCAGAATCTGCAGCAACAGACACAGGGCAACGAGCATCGCGGTTGCGCCCACGCTGCGGATGGCGGGATCACGAATGGGATTACGGGAAAACAGCCCCAGGTCCAGCAGCAATACGCTGACCAGAACAAACCACGCCCCCAGCCCAAACATGGTAAAAAGGGCATGAGCCAACCAGGCCCCCGAGGGTCCACATAAATTCAAGGCTTCGGCGCGCACCGGGAAGACCAGCGTCGAAGGAGGGTCCGACGCGTCATAGCTGTACAGGGCCAGGGCTGTAAATAATGTGGCAGCCAATAGTCCCAGTGCCAGCAGATCAGTTTTCAGACGCTGGTAGTCGATCATGGTTTCAGGTCGACATCCATGTCGCGGGGATTCATCCAGTCTCAGGATGTCTCCAGGTCGGCAGTTTGCCCCCTCCAACGGAATGGAGGGCAATGCAAACCTATCCCCCAAAATAAGGGAGCGTCGACTTTTTGCCTCGTTTGCGTTCAGATTTCGAAACACCATGTTCAAGTTGGCGCGAAAAGACGGGTTGTGTCGCCTGAACTGTTGGCGTTGGTCCAGGAACTTGACGCCCCCAATCATTCAGATGATGATATTCTTTATGGCAAGAGGGGCTCCTGTGCCGAAAGTGATTCGTGTTTCCGGTCCGGGTGGTGCCGTCAGGTTGAATTGAATCCGGGCTGTCACACTCCCCCTTCGATCATCGATCTCTGCAGATTCCAACTGGGAACTTCGTACCTTTCGGGGTCACAAAATGTTGAACCGTTGCGATGGATGCGATCAGATCATACTGACGGGAGGGACGAAAGTTGGTGACCTGCGATTCTGCACCTCCAAATGCGCTTCGAACGCTATCGACCTGATTAATATCGATCAACACTCGCTCACGCTGCCGGAAAAATTTGTGGAAACACAAGTGATGCAGGTGTTTGAAGGTCCATGTCCGCGCTGCGGCATGACAGGGGGCGTTGATCTGTTCGAAGCCCATTGGGTCTGGTCCATCCTGGTCATGACGCAATGGAAGACGACCGGCGGGCTGAGTTGCCAGGGATGTGCCACAAAAGCCCGGATCTATGCCTTGCTGGTCTCCAGCACATGTGGCTGGTGGGGGTTTCCCTGGGGAATATTCATCACCCCGATTCAGATTTTGCGGAATTTTGTCGCACTGCTGGAGTTCTCTCGTATGGAGCCCTCGACGAAACTGGTGCATCATATACGTCGGACGCTGGCAGCCCAGGATCTCATGGAACGGCGGGCTACAGATCAGAATGCCGTCGCCACGGAAGCAGACAGTCCAGCGGTTGAGGAACAACAAGTATGAATCGCCAACTGGACTATGTGCAGACCTGTCGGGATGCACAACAGGAACAGATGCAGATGCTCGCCTGGGGACCAGATTGGTCTCCGGTCCCGTTGCTGATGTTCCTGGCCATTGCGATGGGCTTCCCGCAAACCACATTTCCCTGGATGATGTTTGTCTGCATGCTGGTTTTCTCTCCCCCCTTGATGCCTTACTGGAGCTGGTTTTATTTAAAGCTGTTCTTCCGCAATGTTCAGCACCGGATCCAGTTCGACGAAGAGGGGATTCGTGTTGAAACTCTTGTGAATCGGCAGCGTCAAAGCTCGATCAAGCAATTCTCGTGGAGCGAACTGGCCGCCCATGGAAGTCTGCTGGAATATGCACATTCAGTGCAGATCCTCGTGCACTCCCGGAGTCGGTCTCCAAAATGGCAACTCACCATCCCCAAGCGGATTTTTCTCGACGAACAGGACTTACGCCGGTTTCTGGATGAACTGCAATCTCAACTCAAACGATCTCAAGAGACCTCGGAACGTCTCCTCTTCCGTATTCAATACACCTGCCGGGAGGCTGCCCCCCATCCTTTTCCAGGTTGGCGCAAATGGACCTGGGTGGGGTATCGTCTGGCAGCTCTCTACGTGCTGATCTGGACAACTTTTATGATGAATCATCATCCTTCTTCTGCTTCTTCTGCTGCTGTCGGTTCACTGGCAGGTCTCATATTGACGGCAGCGGTTGCGGGAATCTTTCTGGCCTGGCCGCAAAGCTTCTGGGAGAAATGGGGAACCCGACTGTTCCTGTCGCTGAGAACGACCCGTGCCGAAGTGACTTCCCGTCAGATCCTGATCGCACAATTTCCCACGCAGCGGATTCAGTGGCTGTTCGGACATGGAAGCGAATTCGATCTGGAGAGCTTTGCCCGAACGGGAGCTCTTGTGGAAACATCCGAAGGATTTCTTCTCGAATATCCCCGCCAGCAAGGGCGGATTCCAACTCGAAGTTGTTTTCTCGCCAAAGCGGGATTCTCTTCTCACGCCGATGCCGATGCCTTTCGTCATCTGATCCAGCAGCGGTTGGATCAGGTGCATCAAGTTGAAGCGACGCCGCAAACGGTTCCGCTATGAAGAGGGTTGCTGATGGTGCAGTCGTCGCACAATGGCTTGCACTCGCTGGAGGATCTCCGGCAATTGGTCGAGATTCATGTTTCCGCTGCCCCAGCGATCGATCCAGGTCATCCCGCTCAGGAGCACTCCGCTCCGATCATAGACCTGCAGCATCTCGAGTTCGACGGGGGACAAACGGCGAACGTTCAGGTATTCGTCCATGGCGTTCTGCCAGCCGACTGCGCCTTCTTCGAGAAAACTTCCCAGTAAGCGCGCGAGTTCGGCGACGGCATGATCCGTGCGGGCCGCTGTCGGGTCGATCCATCCCGAAACATGTTCCTCATGAAAAAGGACATGCGCACTCCATAAGTCTCGGAAGCAGGGGAAGAGCGGCACGATTGCGTTTTCGAATTTCTTCAACTCCAGATCGATGCGTTCGGAAGTGCGTAGAAACACAGCCAGAATTTCCTTCGACAACCGGGTGAATTCATTTTTCTCCCCTGTCTGTTCCCGAATCAGTTGGTCCTGTACCTGTACGATTTTTGTGGGCGTCCACCGGGCCAGCAACTTTCGTCTCTCTGAAATTGCGGGAGCGTGTCCATGACCGGTCTGAAACCAGTCTCTCCCAGTTGATGAGGGAGTGAATTGCTCCGATGCCAGGTGCATCTTTGCCAGTGAAGTCATCATGGAATGCCAGCAGATGGGTGTCATCTCCTGAGAAGTGTATGCCGCACCGGGCAGCCAGGGCTCCAGTTGCCAGTCAGACCCGGAAAAGTGAACCACCGTTTCCAGCGTCTCTCTGGCAGGGACCGGGACAGCCACCGGCAATCCCGTCCGAAAGAGATGCCTGAGCCAGCGGTGTCGTTCCAGCACCCGGGCCGTTGGCCAATGCGTCTGATTCCATCCACGCAATGCAAACTGGCCGGAGTTCGAACGGATTTGAATCAGTTCATCTCCGCTGAACCCTCCCGAAGCAGGCATTCCTTGAATCGCAGCTGGAGGATCAGACAGAAACCTGCTGGCTGCCAATCGCCATCGCGATTCCAGTTCCTCCGGCAGTGACATGGAGAACTCCAGACTTGTCGTGCTCTTCATGGAGTGCGGGCCGCACAAGAGCCCAGGTGATCCGAAACGAAACACTCACGACAAGCAGACGTGAACGACGCAGGGTTTCGGACTCTCTTCATTCCGCCGGATAGAGCAGGCGGCCGCAGACGCTGCAGAACATCAGCATTCCGCTATTGAGTTGCACCTTGTTTTGTGATGTGAGGTTCACAAAGCACTGATTGCAAACTCCGTTCTGGGTGGAGGCCATCCCCTCTGCTCCATATGTATCGATGAGCCGGCGGTATTGAACTCTGATTTCTGTCGGGATGATTTTTTCAGCGACTTCGATTTCGCTTCGCAGCTGAGCCTCGGTCGTATGGAGTTCGGCGGCTTTCTGTTCGAACTCTGTCGCGTAACGTCGTACTTCTTCCGTGGCATCCTGGATGGCCTTTTTCGCATCGGTCACATCTCGTTGACGCGCATCCAGGCGGTCGAGCCATTCCAGGATTTCATCTTCGAGAACGGCTTTGGCTGCCCGGTCGGCATCCATCTGGCCGCGGATGATATCGAATTCCCGGTTGGAAGCCGCTTGATTCAACTTGCCCTGCAGATCTGCGAGATGGGCTTCTTTCGTCCGGAGTTCAAGATTTTTGCGATCGATATTCGTGCGTGCTTCTTTGAGTTCTCCTTCCTTGACACCCAGGTGCTGTTCTGCCTCGGCAGTGCGGGCCTGGCGAGCCTTAATCTGTCGCGGACCACGAGCTAACTGATCCTGCACCTCTTTGAGTTGCATCAGCAATTGGTGAAGATGACCGTATTGCGCACCGGCTGACGCCATCGCTGTACTCCACTGTGATCGAGTTGAAAAGAGCAGACACTGGCGATTTGCCAGTCTTGAAGGACCGATCCGGCGAACTTTGCCAGATCACTCCGAGGCGGAGTGCCCTGTCAGGGCTTGGATTTTAGGGTGTCATCACGAAACGTCCTCCATTGTCGGACTTTGCGCTAAGACCTGCCTGAATTTCAAAGTTGACAAAGCAGGAGTCTGTTCTTCGAATTTCATCCTCTACAGTTTCGCAGATTTCAGACCTGATGAAAACGGAGAATCAAAAAGCAAACCGTTGAAAACAGGATTCCGGACCGAATGGAAAGACCTCTCCATGAAAAAACCCGCTGACAATCATCAGCGGGCGAGTGCACATGGCTCAAGTGCGCATGACTTCCATTGTCATTCGATCGGCAAAAGTGACGGGCTGCTGGGAGAGCGTTCCAGAGCAGCCGGTTGTGACGCTGCTGGAGTGGGCTGCAGAGAGGCTGGAGCAGGCTCGGGAGCAGGAGGAAGTCCCCGTGGCCCCCAGGGAGGAGGAGTGGGAGAGCTCGGAATTGCAGTGGGCGCGGTGCCATAAACAACCCCCGCTGGATGGCGTCCGTACGTTGGCAGTTGCCCCACGGTGGTGTGCCATTGCGATGGAATGGGTGGAGGCGGTACTGCACCAGGTTTCGGCTGCCAGTAAGGAACCACCTGATAGTAATATCCCAGCTGAGTCGTGTCGGTGGGCATATAGACGGTCGGCGCCTGATAGGTCTGGCCCTGCGCTGCCGGGGCATTTCCCGTCCAGGCATCCGAGAAGCCTTTTGTATAAGAGACCGGACTGCGATAAATCGGACGTTTTACCGGAGGAGAGAACCGGTACCCGTCTCTCTGCTGCCGATGTCCGTAACCTGCTTCATATCCGTAGCCGCCGGGAGGGCAGTCTGCGGAGTTTGCCAGTGAACTGCCTGCCGGTATCGGAGCAGGAGAAACGGAATCGGAAACGCGGATCACTCCAGCCGGTTCAAACGACTGTGCGCAGACAGGAGACGCTGCCGCGATGAAGAGTCCACCTGCCGTCAAGCAGGATGTGAAGCAGATACGAATTCGAAACATGGCAGCATTCCTATCAGGTCTGTTACGGACCAGAATTGTTTTTGATCATCGAGGAAGCGGACTGCTCGAAGCCCGGCACGATTGATTTTGGATCAGTAACTCACCGGAGCCGTAGGATACGGACTGGGAATTTGCGAGACGGGTGCTTGTGTCGCAGGATGTAATATGGGGGTGAGGCGACTCGAGGGAATTCCCCAGCCATAGTTGTATGTGGAGTTGACCACCGGCGCCAGCGGGACAGAGACCGGTCCGCCATATCCGGGTGCAGCATAGACCTGACCGTCACGGCGATCGAAATAACCAGGATCGACGGGGTAAACCATGCGGTAACAGCCTGCCAGCGGTCGCCCCGGGCCCTCATGTCTGCGATGTCCAGATCCTTCGGCGCCGCACTTACCGTGAAACCAGGCCCCTTTTTGTGCCAGATCATTATGGATCCAGGCAGCTACTTTCCAATGCAGGCCGACATGCTGTTCACACTCGATCACTTCTACCGGAGGGCATTGCCCGTCGATCGCATTTCCACTCTGTTCAACTTCACAATATGCCACCGGATTCACCTCTTCCGGAGAAGGCGGGACTTCGTCCCCGGATTGACCACGAACATATTGAACTGGCTGGACCTGATCGCTGATCCGCACGACTCCAGTAGCTGGAGCCTTCCCCAATCGGACGACTCCCTCCGATTCCTGGGCCTGGACCGGGATTGATGAAAGTAGTGCCCCGGAGATGACACATCCCAGGCTCCATCCACGAAATGCAGTCAGCATGTTACCCATCCTGAGAATAGCGTGATTAAAAAGGCTCGTCGCAGATTGTCGACGAGGTGTTTATGGCCGAATGAGAGCAAGTTGCTCTCGCCTGAGCCCGCGGTGAAAGTGTTTGGACTGATTGTTTGCCGAAGCCCGCGTGACAGTGCCCGGCCAATACGGGGTGAATGTGCTCGAGTGCCCTGTCAAGGCTTGGTTTTGGAATATGTCATCGGGAAACGTCCTCCGTTGTCGGACTTACATCAGGGTCTGTTGAAAAACCATGGAATCTCGGCCAGACAGAAATGTCCAGCCCACTTTTTTCAATGATCCAGAAGCTTCTGGTGGCACAGACATTTCTGCCTGTGAGTTTTCCAACAGGCTGTTAAGGCCTATCGAATCTTTAGAGTTGGCAAAGCACGACGGCGCTCTTACCAAGTCGTCTTGACACTCTGTTCCGGCAGACACCAGAGACACAAAACATGGTCTGCACTGCAGACACCGAACATGGTTTGCACTGTTGTCGTCGTGCGCCTGCCGTGTCTCTCCGCCTGTCAGTTCAGAAATGAATCGACAGGCAGGGATCTTCTGACAATTTCTGCTGCCGGCTCTCTGTATCGAATTTCGCTCTGATGCTTCTTTCCTCAAAGAGCTTTTTTGAGGATTGTGCGGGTTGGAGGAGCAACCGCCAGATCGCATTCCCTCTTCGACATGTCCACGTTCCGCCATGTGGCGGACAGCTTTTCATCGATCGAAACGCCCGTTGTACAAGCCCAGACCGGAGCCACTGGCTCTAGTGTGAAACAGGTGGATGGAATCCGCTGAAGAGCGGATAGTGCGAGCGGTACTTCACTTGGACTTCTGTTCCTTGCAGCTCCCAATGCTCATGCTGGCGGAAGCCAAACGGCGTCCAGAACCAGCCCCCCTTGACCTTGTGGTAAAACGGGGGATACATCGCGTGATAGGTATGTGGATAAAGCATCTCATGAGGCGCAAACGCCTGATTAGTGATTACGGTGCCTCCGTTCCAGGTCGGCGTATACTGCACCGGGCTGGGATACAAAGGAGCGTTCAACTGCGGATATTGTTGACCCGGAACGTAGGTCCCCGGTTGAGTGGGAGTTTCCACGACCACATTTTGGACCTGTTGAATCTGGCCCGGGGAGGCCGCTGGAGGAGAATACTCCTGAGCGACCGCCACATTGAAGACCGAAACTGCCAGCACGGCAGCGGCAGCTTGAATCTGCTTGGAAAGCATGAGGGTTCCCTCCCTGAGTGATTTCAGCACGGGCATCGCACCTGTTGGAACAGGTGGCCCAGGTGTTCAGAGCAAGGTGCTCTCGCCCGGACCCCGCGGTGAATGTTCTTGACCGGTTGTTTTTTGACTGCTTGTTTGCTGTGTCCCGAACCGGTCATGACAAAGTGGTGGCACCACCCGCATCCGGATTTTCTGAGTTCCCCCGTCAATAGCAGATGGAGGACAGGACTTCGTAAGCTCGCATTGAGATTCGACCTATTGCATTCATGGCGTTGAATGATTTGGGTCCATCTGCAGCGAAACCATCACGTTTTCCGATTATGCGGCGTCATTGTCGGCATAACCGGAACGATCGGTCTCAATTTGATGAGAGACAGTCCAGAGCAAGTTGCTCTGGACTGTGCCTGCGCAGCGCGCGTCTCGACTGACGAAAGGCAACTCGCCGCATGGCGGAACATGGTCGAGACGTGGCGAATGCGCTCTCCCTTTTAGAAACGCAGCAAGGGTAGAAACGCAACAAGGGCGAGACCATCGCCAGGCGCCTGGTCAACACGATCTCTCGTGTGCGGTGCCTGAGCGAAAATCTCGCCCTCTGTCGTGTGACAATTCAATCGTTCCAAGTCTCATCGGGTGAAGTGGAGGAATCAGGGGACAGGAGAAATTCGGCAAATGGCGCCGTTTTCCGACTTCTGCTCCCTGACCGCTCGCTGCAATGGCTTTTCAGATTTGGAACGACTTGCTGTTACCGGAGCACTGCTTCGGCAGGCACGATTGTCTGGGCGGGCCGATAGAGTTGCCGGGCTGTTGCCAGGTTCTTCTGATAGGGGCCGGGGGTCTGATAGCCATTAATCCGTCCCAGCAGGTCTGCATCTGGACTGAGTACCACGGTGCAGGGAAGCGAATTCACTTCCAGGATCGACCCGATCTTCTTCTCTTTATCCAGATCCAGATGAACCGGGACGAAATTTTCACTGATGTACCGGGACATTTCCGGTGTATTCAACGTCTGACTTTCCAACTTCTTACAGTACCCGCACCATTCCGCGCCAAAGACGACGAGAATCGGTTTTCCTTCGGCAACGGCCTGTTTGTGTGCTACTTTGAGGTCATTGTGCCATTTGATGCTGGGCTGTGATGTTGACGCTCCAGTGAATGATGGCGGTGCAGCAATGCTGCCGGCCGCCATCATTCCAATGACGCCTGCCAGCATCGCCATGGAGAGTAGGATTCGTTTCATTGGTTTGTGTCCTGAAATTTGGAAGCAATGCTCTCCATCAGGAAACGACCTGATCGAAAAAAGAGCCTTTTTGCCCCCGATGTTTTTTTGCGAAGCGATCATTCCGGAAGAATGACGGGCAAATTGAAAATGCCCCTTGCAAACTGCCCCTTAAGAGTTATCGGTGAAACTCGATGCTCAACCGGAAACGATTTTCGTGGTGATGTGGAAAACATCACTGAGAACACGTGATTCCAGCCGAAGCCCTCGCAAGATACTTTTCAACACATGAAAAGCTGCTTGCTGCGAGGCGGAACGTGGCCTGCACGCTCTCTTGAGGAACCTGACGAACCCGTGATTTTCCGGCCGCCCCAGGTCAAGGACCAGCATTTCGAAAATCGAAATCCATTCATTCGCTGTCTTGAATTCATCAAGCAGCGTGGGATTGCTCCAGCATCGTGAGCATTGAGACGCTCCATCCGGCGAGATCCGCTGATGCAGACCAGTCTGGAACCGGAACCGGGGATGGAAGATATGAGAAAGAGAAAATGCCTGTATCAGGCACTGCTGGACGAACCGGCCTTTCTGCCTGGTTTTCTGATTGCGAAGAACAATCTGCGTGATCCGGCCCTATTGGATCCAATTGACCGTTTCCGTCCGAATTGTCGTATTCCGCGTGGCTGCCGTGCTGCACTGAGACCTCCCTGAACAAGGAAACGAAAAAACCTTACGTCTCACAGGAGACATAAGGTTTTCGAAGAGGCGCAGCCCGGATTCGAACCGGGGAAATAACGGATTTGCAATCCGTCGCCTTAGGCCACTTGGCTACTGCGCCGAAGGTGCTTTTAAAATCGGACTTGCCAGCGACGAACTTTGAGGAAAACCACGAATACCGGTTCAAATTCAAAGTACGGCAGGATCTGCCCGAATCCACAAAACACCATAATCGGTAACCTTGGCGCAGATTACCGGGATTCCTTGAAGGCGTCAAACGGTTCGCATCGCTCTTTTCATTTTGAGCAAGGGCAACTTGCTCTCGATGCTGATCTCCTGATAACTTGAACACCATGGTTATTTCCTCAGAATCTCCGCCCGTTTACCGGGTCTGTTCGTTTGAGAGCCGGCGCAAAGAGGAAATGTCACGCCTGATCGAACGTCATCATGGTGTTCCAACCAATGCTCCTTCATTGCGTGAAATCCCGCTTTCAGACAATGTGGCTGTCTTTGAGTTCGCCAAACAGCTTCTGGCGGGTAAGACGTCGATCGTCATTTTTATGACGGGTATTGGCACCGAAGCACTCTTTGCAGCACTGGAGACAAAAGGTCTCGTGGAACAAGTCCGTGCGGCACTTCGTGGAAACCTGATCGTGGCCCGCGGGCCGAAACCTGCCGCTGCACTCGCAAAACTCAAGGTTCGGATCGACATTCGGGTCCCCGAACCGAATACCTGGGAAGAGTTGACTGGTGAATTCCAAAAGCAACAGGTTCCCCTGACCGGTCAACTGGTGGCGGTGCAGGAATACGGGGCTCCAAGTACAGAGCTCTATAACTGGTTACAGACTCAAGGGGCAGAAGTGCTGCCGGTTCCAGTCTATCAATGGGGGCTGCCGGAAGATCTTGAACCGCTGAAACATGCCATTCATTCCACCATCGCTGGGGAATTCGATGTGCTGTTATGGACCAGTGCCCAACAACTGAATCATGTGCTGGAAGTGGCTGATCAACTGGGGCTGCGTCAACAATGGTTGCAGGCAGCCAATCAATGCGTGGTGGGCAGTGTGGGCCCGACAGCCTCAGAACGCCTTCGCAGACTGGGTCTTCCCCCCGATATTGAACCCTCACACCCCAAGATGGCTCATCTGGTGATCGAAACGCTGCGGCAGACCGGCGATCTTCTTCGCCAAAAATCAGACATCCGGAATGAGGCCACCAAGACAAAAAAGTAGAATAATCGCCCTGTCAGGGCTGAATTTCGGGGTGTGTGATCGCAAAATTCAGGGCAATTCAGAAATGATCGAAAGAGGAGCCTTGCCATTGGAGAATACATATCCGAAAGTGCATGTGTGATCGATGTTGAAACCCGCTTGAACTCTGCAGGGCATGGATCAAGTGGAGCCCTTCGAAAAAGGACAAAGTTTTTAGTGCCGCGACCAAGGTCTCTCTCGATGGCTGAAGTCTTTCTTCCGCGAGCGGACCGGTTTTCGGTTTTGTGAAAAGTTTTTAGTGCCGCGACCAAGGTCTCTCTCGACGGCTGAAGTCTTTCTTCCGCGAGCGGACCGGTTTTCGGTTTTGTGAAAAGTTTTTAGTGCCGCGACCAAGGTCTCTCGACGGCTGAGTCTTTCTTCCGCGAGCGGACCGGATTTCGGTTTTGTGAAAAGTTTTTAGTGCCGCGACCAAGGTCTCTCGATGGCTGAAGTCTTTCTTCCGCGAGCGGACCGGTTTTCGGTTTTGTGAAAAGTTTTTAATCATGAGTTGCAATGTCACGATTCAAAGTGGAGGAATTGCGACTCAGCTGTTAGTTACGGTCAGGTGAACATTGAGCGTGATCCCGGAATCCGCAAGCACAACAGTCGAGCAGACATCCGATTCAAACTGGCAAGCCCCCTGGCCCGGTACCAAGGAAATGCCACACTGGACGACAGGTGAACTGCCGCCGGCTCCGGTGTTTACATGGCGGCATCTTCCCACTCTGCTGGGGCCCGGTCTGGTGATGGGTGCGGCTGCGGTGGGGGGGGGCGAATGGCTGACGGGACCTCTGGTAACGGCTCGATATGGAGGTGCCCTGCTTTGGCTGGCCACGATCAGTATTTGTTGCCAGGTGATTTACAACATCGAGATCAGCCGGTATACGCTTTATACCGGTGAACCCATTTTTACCGGAAAATTCCGGCTGTTTCCCGGTCCCTATGTCTGGCCGTTTCTCTATCTTCTGGTCGATCTGGGATCGTTTCTGCCCTACCTGTGTTCCAATGCTGCCATTCCATTAACGTCGCTGTTTCTGGGGCATCTGCCGGACTTGGAGAAGGACCAGTTGCTGTTGCGACTGGTGGGTAGTGGGATCTTGCTGCTGACGCTTGTTCCACTGATTTTCGGGGGTAAAGTCTATCGATCCCTGAAGCTGATCATGAGCATCAAACTCGTGGTGGTGATCGGTTTTCTGGGCTTTCTGGCTGTCGGGTATTCCACCTGGGACACATGGCGTGAAATCGGTTCCGGGTTCTTTCGTTTCGGGACCCTTCCCTATAAACCTGCCGAACCGGGGGGAGATCCCCAGCTGCTAAATGCTCTTTATGGCTGGTGGAACGGGATAAGCATGCCCGCCATTGATTTCTCCATGATCGGCATGGTCACCGCCATGGCCGCCATTGCCGGGAACGGTGGTTTGACCAATACCCCTGTCAGTAACTTTACTCGCGATCAGGGTTGGGGAATGGGGAAGCAGGTTGGGGCGATTCCCAGTATTGTCGGGGGACGTTCCATTCAATTGTCTCACGTCGGCAAAGTGTTTCGTGTGACAACAGACTCTTTGAAACGCTGGTTCGGGTGGGTCAATCACGTCCAGCGTGAGCAATTTCTGGTCTGGATGCCCGCCTGCTTTCTGGGCATGGCTCTTCCCAGCATGTTATCAGTCCAGTTTCTCCCGCGCGGGACGATTGTTGAAGACAAGTGGCTGGCTGCCGGGATGACAGCGGAGGGAGTCGCCACGGCCGTCGGTCCGCATCTGGGCTCCCTGTTTTGGGGCCTCACACTTTTCTGTGGATTCCTGGTGCTCTCGACTTCAGCACTCACCACGACGGATGGCGCACTCAGACGCTGGGTGGATGTGGCCTGGACCGCCAGCCCTCGCCTGCGAACCTGGGACACGCACTGGATCGGCAAACTCTATTTTGCGTGCCTGTGCGGATATGCCGCGTTTGGTCTTGTCATGATCAATCTGGTGAAAGGGGACAACCTGCTGATCTGGACCACCATGTTTTACAATTATGCCTTGGGACTCAGCAGTCTGCATGTCCTGTTTGTGAACAAGCTGCTGTTGCCGAAAGAGCTGCAACCCAGCATCTGGCGCTGCGCGGGGCTGCTGATGGCCTTCTCCTTTTTTACACTGATCGCCCTGCTTGCAACGGCTCACACACTGGGGATGTTCAAATAGAGTGTCTCACTTCCGTATTGTCCGTCATACGCGTGGACACGCGCGGAGAGAATTCAACGATTGATCGTTTCGCTGCAGACGACAGCGAAACGGTCAATCGGTCCATGCGGGATGAATGCGCTCCAGCGAAGATCAGGAATGAGAGGACAGCGGGCGGGTTCGACCGTGAAGATAGAGATTATCACCAAACAGTTCGATCCGAGGATGAATCAGGCTGGGATGTTGTGGGATCTGTTTCACCCCTTGACCAGCCAGGGGAGTGGGGGCGGTTGCTCCTCCCACCAGTTTTGGAGAAATGAAGCAATGTACTTCATCAATGATCTGCAGATCATGAAACGCTCCACAAATTTCGCTGCCCGCTTCCAGCAGCACGTTGGTGAAATTTCGGCGAAATAATTCCTGCATTAACGTCGAGATGTCACATTTCTCATTCCCGTCCTGAGAATCACAGATCAAAATCTCCATTCCCGCCTGCTCCAGCTGACGGCACCTGGCAGCTGAGACCCGGGATGTTGTGACGAGCAGGACCGGAACTGTTCGTGCAGTCTGTACGAGTTGCGAGGTCATTGGCAATCGCGCCCGGGAATCGAGCACGATGCGTGTCGCCTGCCGCGGTCCAGGTGGCCGTGCGGTCAGCAATGGATCGTCCTTCAATACCGTCCCGATGCCGGTCAGAATTCCATCCATCCGGCCGCGCAGAAGATGCACCTGCCTGCGTGACTCTGCATTGGAAATCCATTTTGAATCTCCACACGCAGTGGCAATTTTCCCGTCCAGCGTCATCGCCCACTTCGCATGAACATACGGACGGTTTTGTGTGATCAGCGTACTGAATGGCGCCAACAACTCCTCGGCCTGTTCGGCACACAAGCCGATTTCGACCTGAATTCCGGCGGACTCCAATTGCTGTTGGCCGGTGATGCTGTTCCCATGCCGCGCAGGATCGGGAACCGCAATCACGACTCGTTTGATTCCGGCAGCGATCACAGCTGCGGTGCAGGGGGGAGTTTTCCCAGTATGATTACAAGGTTCCAGTGTAACGAATAAAGTGGCCCCGCAAGCGCGATCGCCCGCAGCCTGCAGCGCATTCACTTCGGCATGAGGACCACCATAGTTTTCGTGAAAACCTTCTCCAAGCAGTCGCAGTTCCTGATCCACGACAACAGCACCGACACACGGGTTGGGTTCGACGCGACCCTGTCCGGATCGCGCCAATTCCAGAGCCCGTTGCATCGCCGCAGTTTCATCAGCAAACATGGATCATGTGTTTCTGCAATGAGACTAGAGCACATGACTCCCGCATGGGCCGCGTTCCGCCACGCGGCGAGTTGCGTTTCATCAGTCAAAACGCACGCTGCGCGGGCCCAGGCCAGAGCAACTTGCTCTAATCGGGAAGCCACAACTTCTTTTCGCTGGTGGATGATTGAGCCGTGTCTGCGGACCAGGCGCCGACTCCGGCACCGGCCACCTGTGGTGTCAGAATGGCCTGATTCCAGGGGGCTTCAATTCCCAGCATCTGAACAAATTCTTCAAGTCGCGTCCGGACAGCCGGCAACTTGGAACCATAACGATCCCAGAGTTCCAGCAGGACTTCTCGAAACTGAGGATCGTCCGTACTGTGAGCTCTCAAAGAGAGTTCACGCATTTTCCACATCAGTTGCGATTCGAAGGGACCGTCGTAGCCCTTTGTAAATTGAAACCCACGCTGCAGCCAGTCGAGGGCTTCTTCTTCATTCAATGCCTGGCTGCAGATATCGGCCAGAGTGATATACGCCTGTTCTGCTTCGCGAGGTTGAGAGGCAACCAGTTCCGGTCGCCGTTCCACAAACTCCGTGAGTAATCTCTTCCCCAGTCCACAGTGTTTCACCACCAGTGCCCGTTGCAGCAAACGATCAAAGAGTTTGTCGGACAGGTTGGCGGTTTCGAGTCGCTGCAGCTGTGAGACCGACAGCGTGTTGAGATCCATTTCTTCCGTCGGGACAATGGCTGGAGAATCAGGCAGGTCCAGCCGTTTTCGCAATGCATCGGAATCGAGAATCATATGTCTTCGATCCATGAAAGAATCGAACACGCGCAAGGTGGCTGCGAGTGGAATTTTCAGACTTTCGTTCCCGACAGCTTCTTCCGGTGTCAGTCCTCCCAGGGCGACCGTTTTTGTTTTCAACCAGGTTTCTTCGCTACACTGATCAACGAAAGCCCGTCGCAGAGAATTGCGAAGCTGACTGGGCGTTTTGGGAGGAAAGAATCCGGATTCCGAAATGGCGAGTTCATCTCTGGAGTACCACGCCAGAACGTCATGATCGGGTTCTTGATTTGATTCCTCGTCTACTCTGGGTTTGGCCAGTTCGCCGGCAACAGCTTCGAAAATCCGAGACGACTCCTGCAGACGATCTCCTTCCAGCGCATTGATATGGGCGATGGCCGGTGTGCCATCTTCCTGACGATCGAACAGAGTGATCTGTCCGATCGTGCGTGGCAGCGTCTCAATTGTGAGTCCGGCCAGTTCACTATCCGGCGGAAGTGGACGATCCAGAATGTCATACCCCCCGGAAACTCCCGACTCCAGCGACTGCTCCGTCATGACGACACGGCTTAAGCGATCTTCATTATCCAGTCGAGTCAGCAGGCGGGCAAGAGATTCAACTTCATAGGTCCGCATCCGTGCGGCGATCATGTTTTCCGGCTGGCGGCGATCCAGCAACTGTGCGATGGTCTCCACATCCACGGCCTGATCGAATTCAGAATACAATTGAGCAGCCCGATGCAGGGCTGTCGCTGCCCGGGCTTCATCCCCATCCCAGGCGCGCATCAGGCCGATCATCTGCCATAGCTGGGGGGAGTTTTCATCCTGTTGAACAATCTGATCCAGGATGTCCGCCGCTTCGGCAAAACAGGCATGAACATACAAACGCTGAGCTTTTTTGAACTGTGCCGCCTGGGCTTCCGCAGGCTGATACTGCGGCAACGGCTGAGCCCCTCTCAAGGGATATGGAATAGAAGTGTCCGCATCCAGTTCGAGCATGGCCATGAGGATTCGTTGCCGCTCTTCTTCTCTCTCCAGTCGCAGCACCACTGCCATATGTTGCCGGGCTGCCATGTCCTGGCCCTCAGACAGAAAATGATCAACCAGTTTGCCGGCCAGAATCGCCACAATGCGAGGTTCAGCAGCAATACTTTTTAGAAAAGCCCGATGAATCACCTTCTTGCACTGGCTGATCGGTTCGAGTTCGGTCATGGCCAGCGCCAGCAGGCCATTGGAGAGAGGGTGATCCGGAAACTTGCGCAGAAAGGCCACCAGCCAGTCCCGGGCTTCTTCATAGCGCTCATCGCCAATCAGCGCCATGGCCCGCTGATTGCTCAGCCAGGCATTCTCCTTGTGTTCTTTCAGTAGCTTGTCAATCAGCTGCATTGCCATGCGAGGCTGATTGTTCTGCTGCAAGCGCTCGATTTTCCCCATCTCTGGAAGAATGGCCTGGCAACAGAATTTTACTTTCTTACCGCTGCCGCAGGGGCATAGTGCATAAGAATCCATGCGTCAAATTTCTCCTTGAGCCGGGAACACCCTCAGCCTCTCAGGCCATGCAGGGTTGTGCGACTGCGAACTTGAATAGAAGTCTGTGGATGATTCAATTGGCTGGAGATGCCGAGGTGAATGAGGATGCATCTGGAAACGCGGAAAGTCAGCCGACTGTTGGCAAATGGGAAACATTCACCTGCCAGAGCGCCTGATGGCTTGCCGCACGAACCGCGACTGCGAACGACTGCATTTCCTCCCTCGCAGCTCCCCTTAATTCATGGACGGTGGTAATGTTGATTCCCATTGCGACGAAAAGACACTTCCCGATATCAAAACTGGCTGTCCCCTTTCGGCACCAATTTTGGGAAAACGTTCTGTCTAGTCAGCAATTGCAGTTCAGTTTAGATGAAAAGTGGCTGATTTTACAGCCACCTCAACACCGCCCATTACAATCCGATCCAAGATGCCAGCAGTGACGGAAGCCATGAATCCAGAATTGCTTACGCCACGCAGAGCACTGCTGTACCAGGAAAGATCTCTGGATTCCGCACCGCACCGTAAACAACCAAAGACCGCATTTTTATGAGAAGATTCTGAGCTGCGTGAACGACAGCGAGAGCAACCAGAGCAAACCGGTCATGCCACGAGAGGATTTTGCGGTGACAGTCGTTCCAGGTTTGAAGTGCAACTGACACCTCGAGCACCGACATCAGATGACTGCAGAAAAAACAGCCGGAGAAAACTTTCCGATTCCCCATCTCATGAAACAACTGCCAATTTGGGTGACCATCGTTCAACGATTTGCGGCGAAAAATCCACTCAAAAATTTCTAAACCCCGCTCACCCCATCTTCCGCTGGCGAACGCGAGTTAACTGTTGATGCTCCTGGCGAGAACGGCCACGTTCACCTGCACGGCACCGGCTTTCAGCAAGACCTGTGCACAACGATCCGCGGTGATACCGGTGGTCACAATGTCATCTGCCAGCAACACCCGTTTCCCTTTGAGCCGGTCCGGATGGCACACTCGAAACGCTTCCTGAAGATTGGTTTTGCGAGCACTCGCGGGGAGTTGCTGCTGCCGGCGGGTGCGGCGGACTTTCAGTAGAAGATTCCGTTCGACCGGACGCTTCAGAAACTGGCCCAGCCGTTCACTGATGGCCACGGTGGCATGTTCGGACCACAACCGATCCCGCCAATGATGCGGAACCGGAATCACCAGATGGCTGTCCCAGGTGATCAGTGTCGACCGGTTCTGTTCAATCAGCAACTCAGTCAGTGCATTGGCCAACGAAGCACGCCCCGGCTTTTTGCAGAGCAGGCAGGCTTTCTGTAATTCTTGCAGATAAGCCCCCAGACTGACGATCTGATGATATCGGCCGGGATGACTCCGACAGTGAATACATCCCCGGGATGTCTCCAGATGAGGCCCCACAGGAGCAGAGCAGCGCTGACAACGATACGGCTGGACCGGCGCAATGGCCAGGCAACATTTCTGGCAGAAACGGGCAGACGAGTTGCCCTCCTCCGGCAGCAGGTCCGCGCACCAGTGACAGGTTCGCGGATAGGCAAAATCGATTCCGGATTGAACCAGTTTTTTCATCCAGGACAGCAGCGGCCCAATCGCTCCTTCACCGCGCCGATATGGGATCTCCATGGCGAAAATATCCTCCATCATCAGAATTGAGAGCCGCGCACAAAATTTCCCAGACAAAAGAGATTGACTTTCCGCGAGCAAGTTCGCCGTCGTTTTTTCAGAGCTTCTTCTCCTAAAGCTTCAGGATTCGTGTCAACTCGCACATGGCGGCTTCCACTTCATCCGCGAGTCGGGGATCTGCCAGGTCCTGGGTCGTCAGTTCTTCGCGATAGTGTCGTTCCACCCAGCTTTGCAATTGCTCATAAAGGGCATTCGTCAGAAAGATATTTCTCTGAATGGCGGCATGTTCCTCCTCATTCAGGACAATCCGTAATCGCAGACAGGCGGGGCCTCCCCCGTTGCGCATGCTTTGCCGGACATCCACAAAGCAGACCTCTCCAATGGGGTTTTCTTCCGCCAGAATACGGTCGATCACCTTTCTGGCCCGCACATGTGTCCGGCACTCCTCCGGGCACAGCAACAGCATTGCTTTTCGTTCGGTGACAACCCCGGAGAGAGACGTCGCAGCGGGGAGGGTGATCAACTGGCTGTTGAAAAGATACGTCGCCACAACTTCCTGAAGTGAGAGTTCCGCAGCAGAGACTTCAATCACCTGCAAGTCGCCGGCCAGAAGATGTTCCAGTTCCGAGAGGACATGCGGCTGGTCGACAAAAGCCTGTTCGTGACAGAGCAGGACATGTTCGTTGCTCACCGCGATGACGTCGTTATGAAAGACTCCCGCATCAATCGCCAGGGGATTCTGTTGAATGAAGCAGCGTCTTGACCCATCCAGTTCATGCAAAGCGGCAATCCGTTCGCCGGCTTGTCGGGTCTGCCTGGCCAGATAATGTTCCGGACGGAGACTGGATGTTCCGTCGAAGTCGATTCCATAGACAAAAACTTCGAGACCGGCAGCCGCGTGATTTCGACATAATCGCATCTGATTGGCTGCCCCTTCATCTGCCAGCAGTTCATTCGCGGGGAGTGGATCACAGATGGAGAAGTAGCGGTGATTGTCGAAAATCTGCCGCAGCATCGCAGTGGTCTGTTCGCTTTCCAAGGCGCGATGCGGCAGAGATTTCAGATTGGCAGCAGTGAGATGAACACGTCCGTCCGCTGTGTCCGCACTGGGGGAAACGGTGGCAGCATTCGCCGTCCACATCGCGGAAGCACTGTACGCAATCGACAGCAGATCGGGACGTGTGCGGGCGGCCTGTTCGATGATCTCTGCATTCGTGCCGGTCAAACCGTGCTGTTTCAGGAACGGCCAGTGCGGACGGGGATGCGGCGGCAGGACTGCTTGCGGCACCCCCAGGTCGGCCAGCAGCTTCATTTTTGCCAGTCCTTCCAGCGCAGCCTGTCGGGGATGAGACCGGGCCAGTCGATTTGCCTGTGACGCCAGATTTCCCGGGGCCAGACCCCCGTAATGATGTGTCGGCCCGACAATGCCGTCAAAATTGAATTCTCTGGCGTTCATGGGCAGGGGACTCCCGGGCTCGGGTGAGCAGGCAATTTCAATGATGTGCTCTCCAGCGTCGCGATCGGAACATTACAGAAGTCGACCGTAAATGCCCCTGCTGGACGGTGATTCCCACTTCGACCTACTCCTCCAAAGGGAAGCTCACCACTCGCCCCGGTTGTCGGGCGATTCCAATTGATCAACCCCGCCCGCACCTGATCATAAAACGCCTCGAAGTCTTTCTGATCCGCCGTCAGAATCGCCGCCACAAGTCCGTATTGCGTTCGGTTTGCTTCCTGAATGGCGGCCGCCAGATCGGGGACATGCACGACCTGCAGCAGCGGACCGAAGACTTCCTGATCACTCCGCACATGGCAGGGGGTCACGTCGATCAGACCGGGTGAAACGAAGGCACTTCCCAGTGTCAGGCGTTTGGCTTCCAGAAGTTGCACAGCGCCGGATTCCAGCAGCCGTTGTTGCTCCCAGAGGACCTTATCCACAGCCCGCGCATGAATCAGGGGACCGAAGAACGGTTGCGGCTGGGCATTGGGGGCAGCGATTCGAATTTGTTGAGTGGCACTGATCAGTTGCTGCAGAAACTCAGCATTGCCATCGGTGATGATCAGGCGGCGGGCACAGGTGCAGCGCTGACCCCCTGTCACAAAGGCGGACTGGATCGTCCAGTAGACGGCCGCAGAAATGTTTTCTGGACGATGAATCACCAAAGGATTATTCCCCCCCAGTTCCAGCGTCAGAATCTTTTCCGGTTTCTCCAGAAGTGCCGTCCGTAATGCAATTCCTGTTTTCAAACTTCCGGTGAAAAGAATGCCGTTGATCCCGTCGTGCCGGGCAAGTGCTGCGCCTGTCTCTCGACCTCCCTGGATCAAGTTCAAGACGCCGGCCGGCAATCCGGCTTGTTCCCAGAGTTTGACGGTGGCCTCAGCCGTTCCCGGACTGAGTTCACTTGGTTTGAAGAGGATGGTATTTCCAGCGGCCAGTGCGGGGACAATTTGTCCATTCGCCAGATGACCCGGAAAATTGAAAGGACCATAAACAGCCAGAACACCGTGCGGCTTATACCGCACCGCACCGACTCCGCCGGCGACTGCGATCTCTTGCGAGCTGCGGCGTTCTTTCAGGAATTTGAGAGAGACGTCGATCTTTCCGATCATCGCCTGCACTTCCGCGGTCGCGTCCCAATGTGCCTTGCCGATCTCCCGGACAATCAAACGTGCCAGAGTTTCCTTTTCCCGCTGAAGTTGATCCCGAAAGGCAAACAGATAGCTCGCCCGTTCATCAATCGATAATCTGGCCCAGGCCGGCAATGCCTGCTGCGCGGAGTTCACCGCAGCCTGAATGTCTTCAGCGGAGGCTTCACTACCGCTCCAGACAGGAGTTCCATCAGTAGGATTGAACGAAGAGAATTCTTCGCCATGGGCGACGGTCCATTTCCCATTATAATAAAGCATGAGCTTGTTTCACTTTTATGTCGAGACCCGCGAGAGACTCATATTTCGGGTGTGAATGAAGAAGAGGGTGAAGCAGGGTCGGGTCTCAGGGCGACGGTCCGTACGGTATCATGGACGGTGACTCCCAGTGCCCGGGCCACGTCCCACGTCAGTTCAAGTCCATCCGGTGTTTGAGAAACGACAGCTTTCATCGCTCGAAAGCCTTCATGACGAGAAGCGACCAGCAATTCTTCGCCGTCAAAAACGGTATCCTGGATGGCTGCGATCCGGGTCGCGCGACTGTCTCGTACGCTGCGAATCTGCTCACGGGGGCAATGCAGCATGGGCCCCGCTTCGAAGATATCGACATGGTTTCGAAATTCGAAACCTTCCATTTCCAGCATGCGGCGGGCGGGACGTGTCAGTTCATGCACTTCCCCAATCACGGCCTGTGCCTCGGCCGGCAGCAACGGAATATAGATGGGATAACGCGGCATCAGATCGCCAATGAATTCCTTGTTCACGATGCTCAGATAGTCTGCTTTGGGGAATTCGAGATCGAAAAAGTGTTTGCCGAGAGAATCCCAGAACGGGCTGCGACCTTTTTCGTCAATCACCCCGCGCATTTCCGCAATCACATCCGGGTCGAAAAGGTTTGGGTACTCCGCCATAAAGAGAAATCGTGACAGGGAAAGGACCCGCCCATTGCCACCGTGACGCGCATCCGGATGCAGGAACAGGCTGCCGATTTCGCTGGGGCCGTTGTGATCTTCATCCAGATGCAGGACTCGAATTTCCTTGCGGATCTGGAGTGTGGAGGATTCGTGAACGGTGGTCTGAATTTTGTAGGAATAAAACGGCTCAAACCCACCTGTTTTCGAAACAATCCCACAGGTTCCCATCACTTTGGAAGCGGGGTACTGTTCAATCACGAACAGGTATGTTTCCCCCAGCGGTTCTTCCCCGTCCAGATTTCGAAACGCCCGCAACGAAGCCCTGATCCGTTTCTGCAGCAGATCCCGGTCTTTGGGAAGCGTCGTCAACCCGAAAGATGTGAGATCCGCCAGTTCCAGAAGCCGATCGAGGTCATCCAGCCGCACAGGTCGAATCAGGAACATGACTGCCCCCCTTTCTTCCTCATTGTAATGTGGATTGACGGGATGTCGAAGTTCTCAGTCAAGCTCTTTAGCGCGCGAGATGTAAGCTGCTTAACGTCTCCGCGACGATTCTGCAGACTTCGTCAATCTCTTCATTTGTGATCACGCCAAACGGAGGGAGCATGCGAATTCGTGTCGGATTGGCTCCCGCCGAAAATGCCATCACTCCATTTCGAAAGAGCAGTTCCAGAAACTTTTTCCCGGCAGCGGCACTGCCGTCCAGTGGAGTGAAGGCCACCATGCCTCCCATTCCCCAGGGACCGGAGATGAGATGCGGATGTTGCTGGCGGAGTTTTTCAAAATGACTGGCGAACCGATGGTGGATCTGCATGATCCGTCCTCCTTCGCCAAAGAAATTCCCGGTGCGAAGTCTGTGCAGAATGCTGAGGGAGGCGAAAATCGAAGCAGTCGATCCCGTAAAGGTCTGGCTGATCAGTCCCGGTTGAGGAACGAACTCGCTCGTAAACAGGGTAGCACAGACCTGTGTCAATTTGCCCACGGTCACGATGTCCGCAAAGTCTTCCAGATCGAAATGCTGAAAGGCGAACGGATGCGTGGTTCTGCCAAAGGTCTGAATCTCATCGAACCAGATGGAGATCCCATGCCGGCGCAGCGTCGCGCAAAGCGGCACCAGGAATTCACGGGGAGCACTATAGTAACCCCCTTCACCCTGGATTAACTCCATAATCATGCCGGCATGTGCGCCGGGATAGCGTTCAAGGTGTTCTTCCAGCGTCGCCAAGGTGCGATGCAAACTCGTGGAAGGAGAATGATGATTGTAAAACGGAAGATAATCCACCGGCATGAAGGTCGGCAGTCCGGCCCGGTTCTTCGCCCGGTCTGTCAGTTGGCCGGTCGCCATGGTCCGTCCGGAGAAACAATGTGTGAATGCCAGCATCCGCTGGGCGGGATGATTCTTCTGAAACAGCAGTTTGAGTGCGTTTTCATTAGCCATGGCTCCGCTGGTGGTCAGAAAGCAGTGCTGCAGCGCTCCTCCGGACAGTGATGCCATTTCGACGAACTCCGCTGCCAGCTGAGCGGATTCCACATTCTGTTGCAGATTCCCCTGCATCACGGTATCGCCCAGTGCCGCATCGATTCCCGCTGCCAGCAGCTCAAAGTCACTATGCCCGAACCCATGCACTCCAATCCCGGAAATCATATCGAGTTTGACGCTGCCATCGGCCAGCTCCACAAGAGATCCGCGTCCCAGTCCGCTGCCGAGGTAAGGGAAGAATAACTGCCCCCCACGATGTTCGGAGAACTGGGCAAGTTGCTCTGCATAACTTGATTCTAATTCCGCCTGCGGGGGGCGAATCCCCGTCAACCCGGCCTGGTGATCGCGAAGTGCGGATTGCAGCAGTCTCTGTGCCTGTTGAATGCGGGGATCGTTCCGCAACAAATCGGCCTGCAAGAGTGGATGCGCCATGGCAACCGTCACTTTCCATTCCAGCTGATGCGGATTGATTCGCAATCCCTTCGAGAGTCTCCCTCAATCTATTCTAACCGGGAAAGAAGAGCGGGAAGAGGGGAGAGTCGTTTCCGATGAAGTTTTTCGGAGCAAGTTGCTCATTCAGGAGTGCTTTGTACGGCAAACGATAAAAAGCCTTCGCAACACAAGAAGATTTTTGGCTCCGAACTCGCAACATCAATACGATTCCTGGATTGCCGGTGCCATCTCTTTGTCTGCGCTCTTTGGTTGCGGCCGACAGTCGCGACGTGAATTCTGAAAACTCCGCCAGACTCTCCTCCGCCAGATCCTGACGTAAAGTCAGATAACGACTGGGCAGCAGGGTCAATAGCGCAGCGTATGACCCTGCCGAACGTCAAGCAGACATTGCTATCTTAGAGAGATCGTTCAGCAATATGACGCCAGAGACGTCCAATTTATGCAATGTCGATGTTCCGCGGAACGCCAAGCAGGGCGATGCGCTCATGCTCCTGGCCCGGTCACCCTTGCCCGACTTTTCACCTTCACAGCACTTCGGACTTGGAAGTGCTGTGAAGGGATTTTCGTGTCTGCATCACCTTGGCAAAAAAGATTACTTCTTGCCTTCAACAGACTTTTTCTGCCTGGCAGCCCGCTGAGCATTCTCACGCAGCTCCTGTAATCGCTGCTTTTGTCCGGAGGTCAGCAGATTCTCAAGCTTGCTGTTCCGTTCACTCACCAGTGTCTCCAATTCTGCCTGCAATTTTTTGATGCGACTTTCATAAACGTCCTGCACTGCATACAGATCGATTCGCTGCTTATCGCTAATTCCGAGTTGACCGAAATATCTCGGCAACGGTTTGTGACGTTCTTCCTTTTCCTCTGCGTCCGGTTGTTCCCTGGACGCGTCGATCCCTGGTTTGACAGCTGGGGAATCCGCCTGGACAAGAGGAAAGAAGACAGATGTTCCACACACTCCGACAAGAAGACTGGCCAAAAGCACTGCCCGCATACGCATGACAGATCTCCTCATGCTTAAGTAGAAACACGGCTGTTGAAGGGTTGCTTTACAATTCCTGTCTGCAGAGGATTGCAGCAATCCCACTGGAATGAGTATACCGTATCAATCCGTCGGTCCGAAGATAACGGGTTTTGTTCGGCACAACCATTTTTTTTACAAATCGGTATGTGCCCTGCCAGTTGACCTTCAGACAAGAGAAATGGAATTGTCACATCAAGCATGGTGGCAGATCACTTCTGTGTCATCGGAACTGCTGAACTCATTATTCACTTCGTTGCAATTCTGGAGGGCAAGTGGGCACCCCCTGGTTACATCAATCCGCCAATGTTTTTGGTCGGGAGATAAACTGCAGGCAGCACGACATGAAATCGGATGACGCCTTCTTTCACGAGAAGACTTGTTCACAGCACTTAAAGACTGATTCCTCCAACACAGCTCAACGGTGCTGTATGAAACGAGCCGATTTCTTCATCTCTTGCCTGTGGTGGGGCAGCCTGCTGGGAATGCTCTCCGGACTGGCGATGGCCGAAGACGCTGGTCCTGATCGTCCGGATCAACCGGTTGCATCGAATCAGTTGCAGGAACCGCTTCCGGGATCAATATTTCGCCCCTTGAGCGAATCGGAACGAGTCTCCGTAGAACAGGATCTGAACGCCATCTGGGCAGGTTATCGGTCCGAAGTGGCCACTGCGGAAATCGATTACCTTTTTCTGATGTTCACGCTCAAATCCCGTCAGCTGACATGTGATGAATTTCTATCCGAACTGGCTGAAATTCCACTCGTGGCCGATGAGCATCTCACTCAAAAACTGGTGGAACGATTCTGCCCGGAAAAGCTGGAAGGGACGAGTGAACAGAACGCCGCCACCATCAAAGCTGTGGGAGACTGGAAAACGTTTCGCTTGCAAGGGACCGATCAACGCTGCCTCAGCCAGGTATTCGAGCATGTCATTTCCAACGACATGCATCTTCTGGTGGATCATCCCAACCGCGGCGTCCGCGCGTACCGCCGTGGTGCCTGCAATTACTGGTCGGAAACAATGGACTGGTTTCGAACATTCCCCAACGAAGCGCTGGTGGCTGCTTCGACAATCCAGGCCGATGACCAGAATCAGCTGTATCGGCTGGAATATGCCGGTCCCGGTGCAGCCGAAGATCCCCACGCTCATTTAAGCTGGCTGACGCTGAATCAACAGGACGGCCTGCCACGTGAATGGAAGATGCTCTCTCCGGGAAACGGGAATCTCTTGCGAACCGAAGTTTTTCAGGACTTTACGATCTACCCGGGCGAGATCTTGTGCCCGACCGTGCATCTGAAAATCAATGTTGTGAACAATAAGGTGACAACCGTACGGATGACGGTCATTCAGCAAGCCAATTTCAATCTGAAGCTGGATGATGAGGCGTTTACATTATCTGTGCCTGCCAACTGGTCATGGTTTGACTGGCAACTGGAGCAGCGTCAGGGTGGCCGGTGGAAAAAACCCGTGGCGGATGTGGCCAGGTTTTTTCGGGGCCGCACGGCCGGTGAACGTCCCATTGCCGGTCATGCCGGCCCGTCGGCGAGTTCGCCAGGCTGGCGTTCATTGCTCCTGGTTTTCAATGGTGCCATCCTGATCGCCATCGGGATCGTATTGTGGAGGCGCTCGGCTTGAATAAGAAGAAGAGTCGAAAGAGCATTCCCCCCCGGCTTTCACAAAGAGCCTTGACTCTGCGATTCCTTCCAACGTATCAGTTCCCAGTGTGAGGGATCTGTTTGACATCACGCGGCACAACCCAGGAGGAACAGGATGTCCATTCAACGTTATCTCAGTATTGCTCTGCTGCTGGCGGGAGCCGTGACTTGTTTCATCGGATTGGAGTCTGCCTTGCGGGCAGACGAAGAAGAACCTTACTGCACCATCAGTGAGGAAATTTCTCCCGCTATTTGTGTGCCCGCGCATCAAGTTCCGCCGCAGTCCAATCCCTTTGAACCGGACACAAAACTCGGCTGTATCAATTACTATTACCTGTGGTGCTGGCCCGACCCGGAAATCGGCTGCTGGACCGAAGGCTATGGCCGTACTGAAACCGGAGAATGCTTTCATTCTTTCAGTGAAGAAGCTTTTGGGATGTGTTTTGAAGACTACGACGAACAGCAGGTCGTTCTCCAATACCATCGCAGTGAATGCGAATTCTATAACGCCAACTGCGAGTGTATCTGGATTATTGGCGAGCAGGTTGCACACGCCTATTGGGTGTGCGATTGTGCAGTCGTGTACTGACGGTACTTCCATTAAATATCAGGCTGCTACTCCGAAAGGTCCCACTCCGCAGATGGGCGCAAATCTCGAACCCGTCCCGCTGCTGTATGGAGCTTTACGGTTGCCGTCCCGTTACTTGCTCTCGCCGCTGGCGGGTTTTACAAATCTGCCATTTCGTCGAGTCTGCCGGGGAATCGGCGGCGTCGGACTCTGCACAACCGACTTGGTGAGCGCCCGGGGATTGCTGGAACAGAGTTCCAAATCCATGCAGTTGATCGAAACCTGCCCGGAAGATGCCCCTTACGCAGTGCAGATTTTCGGTCCCGATCGCCTGGAGATGGCAGATGCCGCCCGATTTCTGCAGGAATATGGGGTCGATTCCATCGACATCAACATGGGCTGTCCTGTGGCACGGATCACGGGAAACGGAGCTGGATCGGCCATGATGTGCGCTACGGATCAAACTCTGGAACTGGTCCGGGGAGTGGTGGAAAGCGTCTCCATTCCCGTCACAGTGAAGATGCGTCTGGGTTGGGATGAAACCCGATTGACCGCCCCGTTTTTCGCCCGTGAATTTGAACAGGCAGGCGTGGCCGCTGTCGCGATTCACGGTCGGACGCGCGCCCAGGGCTTCTCCGGATGTGTCAATCTGGATGGAATTCGTCAGGTGGTTGAAGCGGTCAGCCACATCCCCATCATCGGTAATGGAGATATTCGAACCGTGGCCGATGCACAGACCATGCTGCGCATCACGGGTTGCCAGGGGATCTCGATTGGCCGCGGCGCATTGGCAAACCCCTGGATCTTTCGCCAACTTGTGGAATGGGAAACCACCGGGACATTTTCCCCGCCGGGAAATTTCGATGAACGTCTACAATTGATGTTACGCCAACTGCACTACCTGGAAAATCAGGTGGGACCAGAACGAGCCGTCCGGATGTTCCGTAAAATGGGGCACTGGTATCTTAAGGCCATGCAGGTTCACAAGCGATTACGACACGAATTTCAGCAGGCTCAGAATCGAAACGAGATCGATCAGGCCGTTGCCGAGATTCGTCTGGCCGGACCGACCAGCGGGGATCGTAGCGGAGTTTTGCCGGAGATGCACGTTCCCGTTCCCGGCGGACCGGTTGAGCGCTGGTAAGCAAGAACACGTTGCTTCGCCTGGGGCGGCAGCATGTGTTCTGATTACTGAGATGCCGGGTGCCCCGGTTGGGGATCAATTCAACCTCACCATGGGCACCCGGCACCGCAAATCCAAGCCCTGACAGGGCACTTCCTTTTCCCGGCGCCCACCATTCGTGGGGAACTCCAACATCATGAAATTCATTGAGATCAACTGCATGGTTGGAGGAAGTGTCGGTTTTCCCTCGGTATCTCTGTGTTTTTATATCTGTTTTTATTTCTTCTCTCGAATGATTTTGGAGAACGAAAAATGAACAAGTTCACGGAGTTCCGGGCTGCGGACTTCGGTATTTGTTCTGTATCGAGGTTTTCGCCGGATGATTCTCGGACAGGCTCCTGGCCCGTGTCCGGTAGCAAATTCGATACCCGGAGCTTTCACAAAAACGCATCTTGTGTTGAAACCGTCTTTTCGCCAAGATTCCGCCGCCCCTCATGGTGGGGAAATATCGATTGTGGGCAAGCTGTCCTCAGTTGAGGTCCGCGCAGTGCGTTTCGATCGACAAATGTGATCTGCCGCGTGGCAGGGTGTGGCCCATCTGGTGTCCATGCGCTCTCTTTGAGTATGAGTGCCGTGTTACGGCTTAGTTTCAGGGTACGTCATAATAGCGAAACGTCCGCCGTTGTCAGACTTTGCGTTAAGGTCGATTCGAATTTTCAGAGTTAACAAAGCAATGAGTCTATGATTAGCGTCATTGGAATTATCGTAGTGCTGGGGGCTGTGCTGACCGGCTTCAGCATGGCGGGCGGACATGTTCACTCGCTGATCCATGTCTCGGAAATTGTGACCATTGGAGGGGCCGCTCTGGGGGCCATGATCGCCGGTGCTCCCAAGCAGGTGCTCATCGATGTGGCCAAAGGACTGATTGGCGTTGTGAAGGGTGGAAATTGCGGCAAAAAGACGTACAAAGATGTCTTCCAGGTCCTCTATTACTTCTTCTGCATCGCCCGCCGCGACGGGTTGTTGGCACTCGAATCGATTCTTTCCGAAGAGGGAAGTGCTTCCCCTTTCAGTAAATATCCCACGGTGGCGAAAGATCATCATCTGAAGGATTTTATTTCAGATGCACTGGTCGCGGCCTCGGAAGGGGCGGATGGCCCGCAATTGCAGACGTTGCTGGACACAGACATTCGCGTGATTGATGAAGAACATCATGCTGCCGTGGGGGCATTAACTCGCACAGCCGATGCGTTGCCCGGATTTGGAATTGTGGCCGCCGTGCTGGGAATTGTGATTACCATGGGGGCCATCGATGGACCTGTGGAAGAGATTGGCCATAAAGTGGGGGCCGCCCTCGTCGGAACATTTCTGGGAATTCTGCTCTCCTACGGCATCATTGGTCCACTGGCCAGCCGAATGGAATCGCTGGGTCTGGCGGAAACCGCTTTACGAAAAACGGTCGCCAGTGGAGTGGTCGATTTCGTTGAAGGGGGAACTCCCAAAGCAGCCCTGGAAAAGGCCCGCCGGGGAGTTGCCACGGATTGCCGTCCTTCCATGAAAGAAATGGAAGAAATCTATAAGGCTGCTGCCTGATGACAGAAAGCAGAGAAAAGGCAATAAAGAATAGGGAACAGAGCGGTCGTGTTGATCATCTTGACTCGTAAAGCGTCACGCTGGGAAAAAGGAATTTGTCATGGCGGGTAAAGGAGGAGGCGCCTGGAAGGTGGCCTATGCCGACTTCGTGACCGCGATGATGGCGTTCTTTCTGGTGATGTGGCTGGTCTCACAGGACCAGAAGGTCAAAGAGTCTATCGCACACTATTTTCAGGGACCGATTGGAGTGAATGTGCTGGGGGACTCCTCTCGCCACAAGCAGTCCGGAGGACTGTTCTACTCCGAAGTACATGGTTCGGTGCCGAACCAGAATCACCGCACAGCCGGCCGCAGCATCGGCATGCTTCGAGAGCATCATGAGGACGAAGATCCAACGATGGTCGTGGCGGAATGGATTCTCGAAGAACCCAAACGCTATGACAAGTGGTTTCAGTCGGCGAAAGAAGAGTTGCAGGCGGCCCGCCAACTCCCCAGCGTGCAGAACGGTACGATGGAAGTGGAAGACGCCGCCCGTAGAATGCTGGCCCATCGCATGAAGAAAGAGATGCTGGACGTGGCGAAAAAATCGGTCTCCGATCCACTTGTACTGGATCTGGTTGAGACCACGATGTCTCAGATCGACTGGGAAGGGATCGCGGACGAATGCATTGAACGCACACAAGGACGTTAGGACGAGTGGTTTGTCAGCGTTGAAAATTCGGGTGGGTCTTACCGCAATCCGGGAACAAAGGACGTTTCGCTATGACGTACCCTGAAACTAAGCACTGACAGGGCTCTCTTTGAATTTTATCTGAGGTCGGGCGGTTTCGGGGCTTCTTGCTTCTTTTCAGGCGCATTCTGCCCGGAAGAGTTTCAACAGGTTGTGTGTCAGTCACACGAGTGTCCACTCCCCCTGTATCTTCTCAAGTCCACGCATTAAAAATGGTCTGAAGCCTTTCGGCCCCTTTGATCTGCCCGAACACCGGCTCGACCCTTCCCTTGCGTTTGGAGTACGTCTCTCGACCCTTCTTCGTCCGCAATTCGCGGGTCATCTTTTGCCTGTGGTTCAGATGATCCAGCATCCGGCCTATGTAGCCCAGTGCCTGGCGGACCCGAGCAAGTTGCTCTGGCCTGGGCTCGCGCAGCGCGCGTCTCGACTGATGAAACGCAACTCGCCGCGTGGCGGCACGCGGCCTATACGGAAGTCATGCGGACCCTGTGTGTCGACCCTGGCGGCAGGTCTGAGATGACATGGACGTCAAAAAGACGGACAGATCTTCCCGGCGGAAATCAGCTTGAGTTCCGTGAAAACCGAGCAGGGTTTGCTGGTGTCCTGCGCTGTTCGCAAAGTTCTCGCACGGCAGGATCATGAGCAGCCACCTCGGTTGGAGGAAAATTGATCCATTTCTGTAAACAGCAGGGTCGAGACAATCTTGGTAAGATGGGCATGTCAGCTCAGGATTCCCTTTTTCAATCTGAACCGCGTTGACTCGTATTGGTCGTGTTCTGTCACGCGGGAGGTAGTAAACAATCAGTCCAAACGCATTCACCGCGGCTGCAGATGAGAGCAAGTCGCACAAGTCACTGCGGCAAAAAACGCGGATGAAAAGCAGGATTGGAAGTTTCTTCTAATTTCTGACTTCACCTGCTTCGAAGACCTGTGCTAAGGTGTCCTCAACACCAAGCACATCAGCTGGAAGCCAATGTGCGGAAACCAAGAGGATGAGAGTTCATGGCTAAGAGCGGCATGGAGGCCAAAGTGAAATCCGGTACATCGCCAGACGAGCGTATGGAAGTCCAGATCCGCTGGCTTATTCGCCGTGATATGCCCGAAGTTCTGCGGATAGAACAAGCCAGTTTTGGCAGTCCGTGGAGTGATGAAGATTTTCTATGCTGCCTGCGACAGCGAAACTGCATCGGCATGGTGGCGGAACATGATCACCAGATCCTGGGGTTCATGATTTACGAGCTTCATAAATCCCGGTTGCATATTCTGAATTTTGCGGTGGCGCCAGAAGCCCGCAAACAAAGCGTCGGCTCGCAGATGATCTTGCGACTGGTCGACAAGCTTTCACAGCAACGTCGGAATGAAATTATTCTGGAAGTTCGGGAAAGCAATCTGGATGCCCAGCTGTTCTTCAGGAAGCAGGATTTCAAAGCGGTCTGTGTGCTGCGACACCACTTTGATGACACTGAAGAAGATGGCTATATCATGCAGTTCAAACTGAATGAAGTTGCCAGCGAATCCGCTCAGTTCTCACCACACAACCGCATCAGCGAAATTGATGCTGCCTGAGAAGTCAATGCTGGAAATCAATGCTGCCTGACGCAACTTGTTCTTTTCAATCTGGCATTCACCAGTTTTGAAATCCACTCGCAGGCCGAATCAAGGAGATTCGGCCTGCTTCCATTACTGGTTATGGATTTTCAGAGCTGAAGCAAGTTGCTCTGGAGCGCATCGCCCTATGTGGTTGGGGTCCTGCCCATGCGGGCTCCAGTAAACAGTGTCAATCAAATATAAACAGTCAATCAAACACCGCGCGTTGCGGGCTCTCGCTCCGAAATGCCTGAAACAGACCTGCTCGTCGAATCAGTTGTCGTAATTGATCACCAGAGTGCCATGTCGTTCGGTCACTTTGACTGCATATTTCCCATAATTAAAGACGGTGCGATTCTTGCGTGGGTGACATTCAATGGTCTCACAGGCACAAGGTGGCACGCAGATTTCAACGAACACCACCTGGCATGGATTGCACGGATCTGGGACCGACACAATTTTGCTGACCGCACAGGGAGCAATTTTCCGAGCCTGAACAACTCGAACACGATTGTACAGCGGCAAATATCCACCATCACAGGCATCGCAAATAATCTGGCCAGCTGGAATCCCTGCAGGCACCGGAGAAAGGGTGGGCTGCCCGGGGTAAACAATCGTTCCGCTGACTGAGGGCGTCGTTCCGGGAACAAAACCAGGAGCGGGTGGAAGAGCGGAATTAGGAACAGGCACGGGTGTCGGCGAATATTGCGCCTGATAGTTCACGCTTCCCGCATTTTGCGGAACCAGCATGGGCGGCCGGGCAAAAGCGGTTGTCGCGCTGCAGACCAGCACCAGAGCAAGCAAACGTTTCATCTGAACTTCCCCTCTTTTTCTGTTGTTTCGGCGAATGACTCGTTCACAGCCACAAGGCTCAAAATACCTTCCAGTGCTGTGTTTCAGCACTTGTCCAAGGGCTGCCTGATTGTTAGTTCAATCTCCTCCGTGAGCATGGTCGCCAGTTCCTGAAGATTCCCTACCGCTTTCCGGAGATCCCCCCCGGCAGCTTGCAAGATCTCGAAAATTGATCCCCAATGGAATTCGATTGCGAGATTTAGGAATCATAGGTGATCTTAAGCCAGGTCAACAGCAAAAAAAGCAATATCCCATCCTAATCATCCAATCCAGACCTCCTGATCCATTTCATCGCTAGGAACAGTGCAAACTCTTGGAGCTGCAAGGCAATCTCGAAGATTGAGGGCACTCGTTGAATGCCAGCTGAGCGTTCGAACCTTCGTGCCGTGTTACGGCTTGGTTTTAGGGTGCATCATTCCGAAACCTCCTCCGTTGTCGGGCTTGACGTTAGGTTCATCCGAATTTTTTAGAGTTCGCAAAGCCCTCGGCATTTTTCGCCAGGCTCTCGAGCAAATCTGCCGTCAATTCTCATTCCGATTGATGCCGTTTTTCATCGTGAATGTTGATTTTTCCGCTGTGTGCGTATTTTTGCTTTTCAACACATTGCTGTTGACAGACTGTAACTCAATACAAGGGAACGGGTTGCACTGTACGGAAGAAGTGCCGGCAGAGAGACTGATTCATCTTGTCCCAATCTCGAACTTGCGGTATTTCTCCGCTCCATTTTGAGAATCGCGGAAATGAGAGTGAAGACTCACTTCCAGGTTTGTTCCACACAGTTCATCTCCAGATCCCAACCCTATACGCCTGGTGTCGAATGTTTCGTCAATTTGAGAGGTGAGACGGCCGCATCGTCAGTCCGACAACGTCAGGACATTTTTCTAGCGGTCGAGCTTCCAGCTCAATGACAGCACAACACCTGGAGTATGGCACACCTTCCTGTTGTGTTCGCATATTGCGGAACGATTCCGCCTGAGAACCCAACGTCAGCAGGCAGCATTGTCAAAATTTGTATTCGCACGGACGCGATCGTCCTCAACGATCATTGGCTGGGATCAAGAACAGCCAACATCGACGGGACGCATCGACATGACTCGAAGGCCTTTTCGATGATCTGTGTCAATGATGACACACGTCGATACAGACATCCGCGCCAGCGCAACTACCGCGAACTCGTTCGCCTGGTGTTGAGCCTGGGGACGGTCTGGTGCGCTTCAATCTCTTATGCAGAGAGCCCGGCTCCGTTCCCTTCCGTCGATCACGCCTGGAAACCTCGTGCGGAAGCTCCTGCCGTTCCGAAGCTGGAAACCATTCCACAAAATCAGCGGAAACTGCGGCGCGATGATGAAGATCGCTCTTTGAATCGGATCGATCCCGGCAGCCACGTGCAACCAGTGGCGGCATTCGACGTCAATGAGTTTTTGAGTCAGCCGCTCTCGGACGTGCTGATCGAAGGGAACGACACCATCCCTTCATCGGCCATTCTGCAGAAAGTGGAATGCCGGGCGGGTCGTCTCGCCTCGGAAGCGGCCATCAAGCGGGACATTTCCCAGCTGATGAATTCCCGCTGGTTTTATTCCGTGAAGTCCAATTTCCGTGAAGGAGAGGAAGGACCTGTCCTGGTCTATCAGGTGGTCGAACGGCCCATTCTGAAAGATGTCATCTTTCAGGGGAATAAGAAAGTCAAAACGAGTGAGCTGCAGGCCCAGACCGGATTGCGCCGTGACAGTGTGTACGATGTGGCTGCCAACAGGGAATCCGTACATCGCATCAAACAGCTTTATAAAGAAAAAGGATTTCTATTTGCCGAAGTGACTCTTGAAAAGGGAAGCCGGCCCGAAGAACGTGAAGTTATATTTAATATTGTGGAAGGACCGAAAACAAAAATCCGTCATATTTATTTTGACGGCAATCAATTTGTGACGGATGCGATCTTAAAGACGAAGATCAGTTCCAAAACACTCAAGGTATGGCTGATCCAGGGGGACTACGATCCCGAAGTGATCCGCAATGACGTTCTGGCTCTTAAACAATATTATATGAGTCTGGGTTTCTTTGATGTCGATGTCCAGTCCGAAGAGATACTGTCCGAAGATCGCGCTAAAGTGACAGTGCAATTTACAATTAAGGAAGGCAGACGATATAAGGTCGATGGCATCGACGTGATCGGGAATGAAGTGATCGGCGGTGAACTGCTTCTGAAGAACCTGAAGCTGACTTCCGGGGACTATTTTAACGAACGCTTCCTCAAGGAAGACGTACAACGGATGACAGACCTGTACGATCAGCAGGGACGGTTGTTCGCAAAAGTGATTCCCACTCCCCGCTTTCGCGAAGGGGAAGAGGCCCTCGTCGATCTCGTTTATGAAATCGATGAAGATGTGCCTCGCTATATCGGGCATATCAGCGTGCATATCAATGGCGATTATCCACATTCGCAGGAAGAAGTGGTCCTGCAGCAGGTCAACCGGTTTCTGCGACCGGGACAACTGGCCCGCAGTTCCGACTTACGGATGGCTCAGTCACGTGTGGCCGGCAGCCAACTCTGGGATAAAACCACTCCTCCCGCCTTTGATATTGTCCCCACTGCAGGGAATGATTACTGGATGAGCCCCAAATCTGTCCGTGGACAGGATTCTGGTCGCGGCAACCTGATCGAAACATCTGCCCACAAAAATACGCAGAATGTACAGAGTGTAGATGAAATTTTCGGCCATAGTCTCGCGCCGATCAACCTGGAACGTGCACGCTCTCCACAAGAATTACCGCCAGTGGGTCGAGTTCGCCTGGGGGCCAATCCTGCTGTACGTCTGGTCTCAACTCCAGTGGAAGCAGCCCCTGTTCAGCCCGTACAAGCTGAACAGCGCGCAATGCCCGGGATTACTCGTCCAGAAGCAGCTTTACCCGCCATTTCCCGTCGACCAGCAGGTGAATTGCCGCATGCTCAGCCCAGACCTGATTCCGCAGTCATGCCAACGGTTCCCGTCATTGAATCTGAGTTGATTCAACCGGAATTGATGGACCCGACTGTTGTATTCCGCGGTCAGTCTGGAGACGACTTTCAATATCGGTCACAGAGTCTGGATGCCTATGCTCAGCCGGTCCCGCAAAACTATCTGCAGGGAGTTTCACCACAGGGAGATCCGTTTGGCGACGCCCTGACCACTCCTCCCCCGGGATTTGTGGATGTGAATATCGATGTCACGGAAGGCCGTACGGGCCGACTGATGTTCGGAGTGGGGGTGAACAGCGACGCCGGTCTGGTCGGTTCGCTGGTTTTGCAGGAAGACAACTTCGATATTTTGCGTCCACCCACCAGCTTCGCGGATATCCTCAACGGAACCGCCTGGCGCGGAGCAGGGCAGAGTTTGCGTATTGAAGCTGTGCCGGGCACACAGGTCAGCCGCTATATGGTCTCCTGGAGCGATCCCTATTTCCTGCGAAGTGATTTCAGCCTGGGAGTGAACGGATTTTATTATAATCGATACTATCAGGACTGGACGGAAGAACGCCTGGGGGGCCGAGTGAGCCTGGGCTATGTATTGAGTAAATACTGGTCTGCAAATGGATTTGTCCGACTGGAAGATGTGGGGATCAGCGGTATCCCGTACTACAACCCGCCGCCAGATCTTGTCGCTGTGAAAGGTGATAATTTCCTGTCCACCGCGGGCCTGTCGTTGCAGTATGATGCCCGGGATAACTCTTTCTTCCCGACACGAGGTAACTATGCCAACTTTAATTACGAACAAGGGTTTGGAGAATTTACCTATCCACGCTTTGAACTCTCGGGCGGACAGTTCTTTACAGCCTATGAACGCCCTGATGGATTCGGGAAGCAGATCCTGTCATTAACGGGACAAATCGGATATACGGGTGATAACACTCCCGTCTTTGAACGGTTTTATGCTGGGGGCTACTCCTCGTTTCGCGGCTTCTACTTCCGGGGAGTCTCTCCCGAGGTGAACAACGTGAAAGTCGGGGGAAACTTTATGGCTCTGGGATCGGCAGAATACTCGATTCCCGTGACCGCCAACGACAATATTCGAACCGTGGTGTTTACCGATTTCGGAAGTGTGGAACCGGATGTCAGCCTGGATCATTTCCGTGTGACCGCAGGTTTCGGATTCCGTCTGACCATTCCTGCCATGGGGCCGGCACCACTGGCGTTCGACTTCGCCTGGCCCATCGTAAAAGAAGAAACAGACCGCCTGCGCGTCTTCAGCTTCTACGTCGGCCTGGCCCGCTAGACCAGAGCGCATTACTCCCGCATCGGCTGCGTTCCGCCAGACGGAGAGTCGTCTTTCGTCAGCCGAAACGTGCTGCGCGGGCTCAGGCCGGAGCAACTTGTTCTGGCTGCTTCGACACCGGTGAACGAGCGGATCAGGTGACCCAGGCGATCGAGATCACGCGGCGGAAGTTCCGCATAGCATGGGAGAAAGATGACTTGCTTCAAAAAAGCGGTGGCCCGGGGACACGGGTGGTGATGATCATTGTCCGGCTTACGGATGACGCGCAAGCGCCCGGCGCGGCTGGTGTCGAATCCCTGCTGTAATAACTTCGTTCGTAACTGCTGGACTTCAAAAGCCATGAAAGGAAACAGCCAGTAGGTATGTGGACAGGTCGCCGGTGCTGCGTCGAGCAACCTGAGTAAACGCAACCCATTCCGGCGGCGTATCTCGAGGCGTTGTGAAGAATAAGTCCGCAGACGCAGCAGCAGCAGGGCAAGTAAGGCGTGCCCCGGGCGAATACGGATTTGCGTCAGCAGTTCGCCTTCACCAAAGCCACGTGTCAGATTGCTGAAGAGTGCATCAATGTCCTGACCAGTCCCGCGACAGATCTGCATCAGGCATATTGCAAAAATTCGTAGAGACAGCAATTTCAATAAGGCGGATTTGACGATCTTGCTGCGATATTTTCTACCATTCTGCAGCGGGTACTGCGCCTGCAGGCTGCGCATTTTCTGTTGAAGTCTGGAGTCCGCAATGCGGCACAACGCTCCCCCCAGAGCGGTCGCAGTTTTGATCGTTCCAAAACTGAACAGGCTGATCTCCGCCAAGTTGTTTCCCCGCCATTGAGGATCAAACCAGGCCTGGGCACAATCCTCCACGAGGAGCAACTGGTGCTGCCGGGCAATTTGCGAAATCTCAGACAGGTCTGGGCGGGCTCCAAACAGGTGCGAGACCACCAGGACTCTGGATTGGGGCGAAATGGCAGCGAGAAGGGCATTGATCTCCAACCGGCCATCCGGCTCCAGAATATCCACGGGAACCGGGGTGAAATCGTGAGCCCGGGCAATGTCCGGCATGTCGGAAATCGTCACCGCCGAGAACAGAATCTCTGTCCCGGGAGGAAGCTCAAGAGCTGTCAGGAGCAGATCAAATCCGCTCCGGACAGACAGGCATGCCAGCGCATCCTCATTCTCTGCTGACCAGTAACGTTCCAGTTGTTGTTGCAGCAATGCGGCGGATCGACGTCGAAATGTCTGCCGGAATGCGAACCATAAATCGTCCCAGCCAATGTCGAGTCGCAATCGAACCCACATGGCGCAGCGCCTTGAAAGAGGAGAATGCGTTCTAGTGCCCTGTCAGGGCTTCGTTTCAGGGTGTGTCATCGCGAAAGATCCTCCGTTGTCAGACTTTGCGTTAAGGCGAACCCCAATTTTTAGAGTAGACGCGGGTGGCCCCGGAAGATTCTTCCGGGGCGGCGAAGCCGTCAGAGGTGGCTCTGTTCGCAAGCATCTCTGACACATGGGGAAGTCATTCCCACGACCTCTCACCGGCTCTGCCGGCCCAGAGGTTGCAAGCAACCTGGGCCACCCGCGTACGGATGGAGACTCGCAGAGAGAGAATCCAACGAGAGAATCCAACCACTGATCGTTTCACTGCGGACGACAGTGAAACGATCAATCGGACGATGCGAAGTGAGTGCGTTCTAACTCAACTTTGTTGTGCCAATATTGAGATAGGCGTGAACGTGCGGAGCACCACGGAAATGGCAGACGAAGGAAGGCCCTTCAATGCGCCAGATGTCCCACTCGCCATCATTCCCCAAATCTCCTTGCTTGTAGAAGGCCATATGCAAAGCGGAAACACCGCCCCCTTGCTCGAGACATTCCATGGCCTCCCGAACATCTTCCTCGCGATATGGATTGAGGAGTGTTTTGATGACAGATGCCACCAGTTCCTGCTGATCGGTTGCCAGGTCTTTTACCAGAACACCACCAAATTTCCCGCTGTTTCCCTGCAATTCCACACGGGTTTCACCCGGTGCGGTATTCACGAGAGCCTGGGCAGCCTGATCTTTATTGAGCGCTTTGAAGACGGCATTGGCCTGCTGGGTCTGATAATAAAAGATGTTACTTTTTGCATCTTCATCGCCATGTCCATAAACCACGGGTCCACCAAAGGCCATCCCCGCAACGCAATTACCGTCGGCCCGGATGGTGGTATGCCGCCCGGTCAACATCCATTCAAATTGATTGTCCTGCGGCGTTCCGAACAGGGCCACGTGATAACGATCAAAACCGCCATCATCAAATTCCATCTGCTGCAGAAACCGTTCATGTCCTTCTTCGCTGGTCACCCCTTTGAAGACGTCTGCGATCAAGCCACGTTGCTCAACGGTAAAGAAGTCTTCGTGAATCGCCGGTTTGGTGACTGCCCAGTTCGCACTGATCTTCGTCCGAGAGGCATGATTGAACGGCAGGCAGATCTGCGAACGCTGAGCCGGCGAGAGTGTTTCATAAAGCTTTTGAGCCGTGGTTTCGGCCGTACTGCTTTTTGACGGAGCAGCAAATGCTCCAGGCAACGCAGAACCGAAGAACGCCGCTCCGGCCGTCACAGCACTCGCGCGCTGAAGAAAATCACGACGGTTGATTCCCGTCTGGCAATCCGGGCATTCATGGCGATTTTTATGATTCATGGCAACATTCCTTTACGCTGACAGGCGATCGATCCGGCTGCAACAGAACAGCCATCCAGTTCATTGAAGTCTGCCGTTCTTCGGCGTGTCTGCAGTACACCTGTTTCGTTTGATGACTTGCGCTTTGCGTCACGAACACGTTCATCCTCTCAGAAACAGGTGCATGTTCTGTCTCAAACCGACTATTGAGGGTACTGTTTGCGGAACGCATGAGCAAACATCAATTTCGAATTCCGGATGTCCGGAGCAAGTTTATCTTCATCTCGTCTCAAGCAGTTCGATTGATAAAAATGCTGTATCTCGCGCGAGGAAACACGGATTCAGACAATCAAATGTACTCTGACTGATAAAAATGCGTCTCACAAAATCAGCATCGCATCACCATAACTATAAAAACGATATCGGTTTTTGATCGCTTCCGCATAAGCCCGAAGGACCAGTTCCCGGCCCGCAAAGGTGCAAACGAGAACCAGTAATGTCGATTTCGGCAGATGAAAGTTCGTCACCAGGGCATCCACAACGCCGAATTTGAACGGAGGGCGAATAAACAGGTTCGTTTCTCCCGTCCAGGGAGAGAGCTTCCCGAGCTGTGCGACAGATTCCAGCGTGCGGACACAGGTTGTGCCCACCGCAACCACGCGGGATTTTCTGGCTTGGGCGCGATCAATGGCCTGTACGGTCTCGGCCGGAAGTTCACACCATTCATGGTGCATCTGGTGGTCGTGGAGATGTTCCACGCTGACCGGGCGAAAGGTTCCCAACCCAACATGCAAAGTCACTTGCGACGTTTCAATTCCTCGTAACCGACATTGCTGAAAAATCTGCCGGGTGAAATGGAGACCAGCCGTCGGAGCAGCCACCGCACCTGGACGTTCGGCATAAGTGGTCTGATACCGTTCCCAGTCCGCAGCACTTGCGCTCCGCTGCATATAATGTGGCAGGGGAAGTGTGCCGAACTCTTCCAGAACTTCCAGCGTGGACAACGTGGTGAGTGGCTGACAGATCCATTCCCCTCCGGGTTGTCGTTCTTTCAACAGCAATTCGACTGCTGGACAGTGTCTCTTGGGGTCGTGTTCCGTTGGAGAGGGTTCCATTGAAATCGTTGAAATCTCTGCTGAGGAATCGGCTGGCTGAGGTCGGTTGTTGGGCAACAGGGTGATGCGTTCACCCGCCTGCAGAGTTCCTCGGGTCTGGCCGATGAGTCGCCATTGCTGATCGACTTCTTCCCGCAGAAACAGCCCCTCCCATTTTCCACCAGTAGCAGTGCGAATACCGTTCAGGCGGGCAGGCACCACGCGCGTATTGTTCATGACCAGCAAATCCCCGGCGGCCAGCAGGCCGGGCAGATCACGAAAAACATGATGGGAAATGGTCTGTGAATGCCGGTCGATCACCATTAAACGCGATGCATCACGTTGGTCCGCCGGTTGCTGTGCAATCAGATGTTCCGGCAGATGGTAATCGTAATGACTGATCAACTCTTCAGCAGACATGGAAACTCAAGGCTTTACAGATGGAGTATTTCAGAGATCGGGACGCGACAACTGCGTCACAGCTTAGCTGCCGGGACGGTATTTGAGAAAAGACAGAACGGGTTGAGACGTTCTAAGCAGTCGTCGGGGAAAACCTGCAAGCTTCTCTTGACGCTTAAGTGAACTCTATTATGATTTCGAGTCGACTGTCGTCTGTCGACAATAAAACAAACTCGCCTCCATGGAGTGCGGGGGTGAACTTACGATCTCTTATCCCCCCCCTGAAAAACATGGTTTGATACATTGAAATTCCTGAAAAAACCGTTGGAACGTCAGAATCTTTCGACCATGATTGAGGAACGCCTCGGGCGGGCCATTGTGACCGGAGAGCTTTCCGCTGGAGAAAAGCTGACTGAACCGGAACTGGCCTCTCGGCTGGGAGTCAGCCGCGCTCCCGTTCGCGAAGCGCTCATTGGACTGGAGTTCATCGGTCTGGTGCAGACTGATAATCGGGGATATTCCGTTGTTCCTTCGATGACTTGTGATGACATTCATGAGCTTTATCTGCTCCGCCTCGCCTTGGAGCCTCTGGCCACACAGTTCGCAGCTGAACGAATGACGCCAGAGACACTCGATCTGCTACAGCAAAATATTCAGCAGACGCGGGATGCGAGTTCGAGTGCCGAACTCGCGGTGCTCGATACGGAATTTCATAACTTGATTTTTGAGGCCAGCGGAATGCCTCGCATCAAGCAGTTCTGGCATTGCATCCGGTCTCAGATTGAATTGTGGTTGAACCAGATGCAGCCGCAACTCGCGGTCCACGATGAAGAATCGCAAATCAATGTGCGGACAGCCAATTCGCACGCGGCACTCACAGAAATTTTGAGTCGTGGTGATGGCCACTCAGCTGCTGAGTGGGCCAGAAAGCATTTGCATTCCTGGCTTCCTCTTATTTCTGGGGTGGTCCAGCCGACGGAGTCATCAAGGTAGCGCAAGTTGCTCTGGCCTGAGCCCGCGCAGCGCGTGTTTCGACTGGTGAAACGCACTCGCCACATAGAGGAACGCGGTTGATGCGGGGTGAATGTGATCTATGTGAGTAGCAGGGTCTCGATTGTGTCATGAATTCGAGGGCAGACAATGACCAGGATTTTCTCTCGACGGGAAATGCTCCTTCGTTGCGGGACCGGAATTCCATTTCTGGGATTGGCTTCGCTGTGCATGGAAAGAGAAGCTGCTGCTTCAAACCCCTTGACCGTTCGTCCGGCTCATTTTCCTGCCCGGACCAAACGCGTCATTTTTCTGTTTATGTCCGGGGGGCCGTCTCATGTGGATCTCTTCGATCACAAGCCCGCTCTGGAGAAGCACAACGGTCAACCACTGCCGTTCGAAAAGCCGACGCTCGAACGGACGAAGACCGGTAATCTGCTCGCTTCTCCGTGGAAGTTCTCCCGATACGGAGAAGGGGGCGTCGAGATCAGCGAACTGCTCCCCCACCTTTCCCGGCAAGCGGATGACTTGTGCGTCATTCGTTCGATGGTGGCCGATAACATCAATCACAATGGGGCCTGTCTGCAAATGAATACGGGAGAACAGGCGTTCTCCCGTCCCAGCCTGGGTTCCTGGCTGCAATATGGGTTGGGGTCCGAGAATCAGAATCTTCCGGGGTTTGTGGTGATCAGTCCTGCTCAACCTGCGCAGGGAGCGCCACTCTGGAGCAGTTCCTTCCTTCCGGCGGCTTATCAGGGAACTCTGGTCCAGGATTTAAAACGGCCCATTTCGAATCTTGGAAACGATCGGTTTTCTCTTGTTGAACAACGCGCCGAACTCGATCTGTTGAAATCGGTGAATCAGCTCCATGCCCTTCATCGACCCACCGACACCCGGCTGGAGTCGCGGATTGAATCATTCGAACTGGCATTTCGGATGCAAACCGAAGCTCCCGAGGCATTCGGACTCGAACAGGAATCGGCGGCAACGCAGTCCCTTTACGGGCTGGACAATCCCGTTACCGAAACATTCGGGCGACAATGCCTGATGGCGCGTCGTCTCGTCGAACGGGGAGTGCGTATGGTGCAGGTGTACCACACTGCCACCAGCAAGCGAACCAGTTGTCAGTTGTGGGATCAGCATGGCAGCCTCCGTGAAGAGCTTCCCAACAATTGCCTGGCCACCGATCAGCCCGTGGCCGCCCTGCTCATGGATTTGAAGCAGCGGGGTTTACTGGATGAAACACTGGTCATCTGGGGAGGGGAGTTCGGAAGAACTCCCACTGCCGAAGGAACGAACGGTCGGGAGCACCATCCCTTCGGGTTCAGCATGTGGCTGGCTGGCGGAGGAGTCAAAGGCGGGCACACGCATGGACAGACCGATGAATTCGGCTGGCACGCCCGCGAGAAGATCGTTCATGTGCATGATCTTCATGCAACGATCCTGCATTTAATGGGGCTCGATCATAAACGTCTGACCTACCGTTACGCCGGCCGAGACTATCGGCTGACCGATGTGCATGGAAACGTTGTACAGGAGATCCTGACATGAACCAGGCAAATCTGATCCAGGCAAAACGGCTCGTGATTTTGTCCTGCACGTTTCTCTGGTGCTCTGTTGTCGTGCGGGGAGACGAAGCTGCGCAGGTCGAATTCTTTGAGCAAAAGATTCGCCCCGTGCTGGTGGAAAAATGTTATGCCTGCCATTCCGGAACTGCGGATGACGTGGAAGGGAAACTCTGGCTCGACACCAAATCGGGTTGGATGCGGGGTGGACAATCCGGCCCGGCTGTTGTTCCCGGAAAACCAGATGCCAGTCTGTTGCTGCATGCGATACGTGGAACAGAGAAAAATCTGGCCATGCCTCCGGATGAAAAGCTTTCGGATTCGGTGATTAAAGACTTCGAAACCTGGATTCTGCAAGGTGCCATCGATCCTCGAGTTCCTGATGGCACCAGCGGTTCTCCATTACAGGCACAGTCACTCTCGTCGCGCGAACGCTGGGTTTATTCCAAACCGGTCAAACCAGAACTTCCACCCGTTGAAGATGGGGTATGGAGCAAACAACCTGTCGACCGGTTCATTCTCGCTCAACTGGAAAAATCTGGTCTTTCACCCGCTCGGGAAGCCACTCCCGAGCAACTTGTCCGCCGCCTCCATTTTGATCTGAACGGGCTTCCTCCCACACCTGAAGAGGTGGAAACTTTTGTTCAGGCCGCGGCTCAGGATCGGCAACAGGCCGTCGTGGCGCTCGTCGACGAACTCCTTTCCCGGCCTGCTTATGGAGAGAAGTGGGGACGCTACTGGCTTGATTGCGTGCGGTATGCGGATTCGCTGGATGCTCGCGGTTTCCGTAGTGACGGCGATATCACTGATGCCTGGCGTTATCGGGACTGGGTCGTCTCGGCATTCAATTCCGATCTCCCTTATCGCGATTTCATACGCTATCAGATTGCCGGCGATCTGCTGGCACAAAAACAGTGGAACGCCGATCTCCTCGTGGCCACCAGCGTATACGCCATTGGAACCTGGGGAAATGGCGACAGTGACAAGCGGAAAGTTCATACCGATCTCGTCGACGATCAGGTCGACGTCACCACGCGGGTATTTCTGGGATTAACCCTCTCCTGTGCCCGCTGTCATGATCACAAATTCGACCCCTTGTCGACCGCCGACTATTACGCCATGGCGGGCTTCTTCTTCAGCAGCCGGATTCTCAAAAAATTTAATGACCCCACTGCAGGGGAAGCGTTGATGCGGATCGATCTTCTCTCTCCGGAAGAACAATCCCGACGGGATCGACTGCAGAGCCAACTGGCGGAAATTGACCGAAAACTAAAACAGGGATTAACTCCGCTGACCCGACGGATTGACATGGTGGCTGGCAAAGCAGAACTCGTTTCCCTGGCTCCCGAGAAAGCGAACCATCCTTCTGCGACAATGAATTCTGGTGATGTGGCGCAGGTTTTCAGCACAATCACCCTTCCCGGGCGGGCTGTCTGTGTGCATCCCAGTCCGAATGAAGCAGCCACGATCGCCTGGAGATCTCCCGTCGAGGGGACCATCACCATTTCCGCACTGATTGAAGATATCGACGGCAATTGCGGAGACGGCGTGGCCTGGTCTCTCGAAGATGCCAACCAGAAACTGGCTGCAGACAACCTTTCCAATGGGAGTTCCAGCGGGCAGAGAACCGCAACAACCACCGTCCAGCGTGGTGAGTTGATTCGTCTGGTGATTGCTCCCCGGCAGGACTATTACTGCGATTCCACTCGAGTCGATTTGACGATCGAACATCCGGACAGCGGCCAGACCTGGAATCTGACTCAAACCATGCTGCATCCCTCGTCGCAGCCAAACCCGCAGGATGTCTCCTTCATAATCTGTGCGGGGGAAGGGACCAGCTTGAGCGGGGAATCTCCGGAAAGACCCCGTCTCCTGGCCCGTCAACAGGAACTGAAAGCCCGATTACCGGAAAAGAAGACCTGCCAGGGACTGCAGGATGGAGGCATTCCCGGTACTCCCTACGAAGGGTTTCACGATGTGCCGATCCATGTTCGGGGAAGCTACAATCGCCTGGCATCCATTCAGCCAAGAGGTTTTCCCTCAATCTTTCACACTCCCACTCCTCCGCTCCAGGGAAGCGGACGCCTGCAACTGGCGGAATGGATTGCCTCCACCGAGAATCCTCTCACAGCCCGGGTGATGGTCAACCGGATCTGGCAGCATCACTTCGGCAAAGGGATCGTGGCCACGGCAAACAATTTTGGGAAGCTGGGAACACCTCCCACACATCCTGAACTTCTCGATTGGTTAGCTGTGACGTTCATGGAACGGGGCTGGAGCATCAAGGAAATACACCGCCTGATCTGCACCAGCGCCGTCTATCAGCAATCTTCCTTCGTCTCATCAGAAGCCTTGGAGCGCGATCCCGACAATCTCCTTTTCAGCCACCAGTCGCGACGAAAACTGACTGCGGAAGAATTGCGGGATGCCATGTTAGCAGCCACGAAAGAACTGGATTTGACTCCGGGCGGCCTTGCCGTAGGAGAGTTGGAATCTCCCCGAAGAACTCTTTACTTAGGGGCGATTCGTTCCGACCGGACAAGTTACCAGTTGCTGTTCGACGGGGCTGATCCGACAAGCATTGTGGAGCAACGGAATGATTCACTCGTTGCTCCACAGGCGCTCTGGCTCTTAAATCAGTCCTTTGTCCTCAAACGGGCGGGTCAGTTGGCGGAACGCCTGCAATCACTCTCAGATTTGGACCGGAGCGAGAAGCTGGATTTCTTATCGAAGCTGTTATTTGCCCGGAATGCCCAGTCCGCAGAGACATCCCTGGTGATGCGATTCCTTGATGAAAACGGGGAATCGAAATCGTCATGGGAGACGATCTGCCACATTCTTCTGTGCTCGAATGAATTTATCTTTGTTGATTGAGTTGATTTCCCTTTTCCTGCTTAAGTTCCCATGCCGTTTTTTTTACGTACGACGGATGGTTTGGTAACTCACAGTCTCGACAATTTCCAGTTCCACCACCTTGCGGGACGGCAACCGGAGCGTCCATTTGGCATAGAGCAAGTTGCTCTATGGTGCGTGACACAAATATTGCCACGCCGACCACTCTGAAACGCCGGCAATTCCACTTTCTCCGACACAATAGTTGTCACGCCTCTGACAAACAGACTGGCCACCGGACGAATTTCTGACACAAAACCTGTCACGGTCGAAATGCCCCATCGAATCAAGCAAGCCGATCACTGAAACTGGTGAGCCAAGTAAACCACTACCGCCTGAAGGCGAGGGCCTCAATCCCATCGAGAGAAAGTAGGTGGCGTACAGACCTCAGTGTGACCCACATTTTCCTCTTCGGTTTGTCAATTTGACAAGGATTGTGGTCGGGTTTTGCTGAGAAATTGCGGGTTTTGGGCTGTGACATCAAATGTGCCAGAGAGGCACTTGACCGGTGTGCGGGAGAAGGACCCTCCCGTGAGTGGCTCCACTGATGAGGAGCGAAAGATGTGCCGGCGCGGTGCGGTGAAGGAACAGGTCTTCACTGGCAACGGAGTGTGCAGCGATGGACGTGGTTCTGCAGGAGTGGGCAGCGATGGAATTCTCATAGTGTGAACTGGACGACAAACGCAGAATCCCGCAGGCGTGATGCGCAGCGGGAATCCGTGGTCTGGGGAAAGCTCATCGATCAGGTGGGACGCCCCCCCTGAGGGAGTGACGTGGCTGCATGTCTGCGATCGGGCTGCGGATGATTATGAAGTCTATTGTCGTGCTCTTCGTCAGGGCTGCGACTGGGTGATCCGGGCCTGCCGCCTCAACCGCATCATTCACACCGCCAATGCTCACAAGACCACGCTGGAAGAACATCTGGCCGCTCAGTCTCTCAGCCGCATCCAGACGCTGGAAGTTCCCGCGACCAGCAAGCACGGCCCCCGTACCGCCCTGCTGCATCTGCGCTATGCCGCTGTGCAGATGCCGCAGCCACGGATCACCAATACCTGGATTCGAGAACATGCACCGGCAGAACCACCGCCGATATGGGTGGTGGAACTGGAGGAGTTCGATCCCCCGGAAGGAGTTGAACCGATCCGGTGGTGCTGCTGACATCGCAGCGTGTGGAGTCCGTCGAACAGGCACAGTAGATCATAAAGTATTACTCCCAGCGATGGGCGATTGAAGAATATCATAAGGCCGTCAAGACCGGCTGCCGCATAGAAGAACGCTATTATGAAACAGATAGAGAGCGCATGACTCCCATATCAACCGCGTTCCGCCACGCGGCGAGTCGTCTTTCATCAGTCAAAAACGCTCACTGCGCAAGGAAGCAGGCAAATCACCAGTAATGACAGAAACGGAAAATTCCGCGGTTGCGAGTTATGTTCCGCATCGGTTTACGGTTTGGAATCGAATGAGCCTCCTGGAGCGCATTCACCCCTGCATTGTCCAGGTCCTGCCACGCGGTATTCAGTATTTCATCGGTCGAAATGCTTTCACCGCAGGCACAGGCGAGAGCAACCTGCTTTCATCTGCACGGGAGGATTTCTATTTCAGGTTCCGCATCCATCAGCCAGAGAGAAGCAAATGAGGGACTGCCGCTGCCTGCACGCGGAGCAATCCCTATCGCCAACTGCTCTAGGCATGAGGGCTTGCGACGACCATTCATCTACGTATAATATTTGCCGGAGAGGTACTGCCCTGGACGAATTCGACGTGTCCGCAATCCGGAATCATACGGTGGGCGATGCGTTGGAGTGGATCAGCAGCGGTAGAAAAGACAGCAATGATTGATCGCAATCGAGCCTCACACATGGATGGACAAGGCGGGCGAATCCGTATTGGTGCGGTGAGCTATCTCAACAGTAAACCTCTGGTCGAGGGCTTGCCGGAACTGTGTCCGGAAGCAGAGTTCAAGTTGGATTATCCCAGCCGGTTGGCGGACGGGCTGGCTCATGAGACTCTGGATGTGGCACTCATTCCATCCGTGGAATCATTTTCTGATCCGGATTATGAGGTGGTGTCGAATGCATGCGTGGCGACACACGGACCAGTTCATAGTGTGAAGCTGTTTTTTCGAAAACATCCCGGAGATGTAAAAACGCTTGCCCTGGATGAAGGCTCCCGGACCAGTGCAGCACTGGCCCGCGTGATGTTGGATGAACGTTTTGGAGTTCAGCCCCACCTGCAGAGACTCCCGCTGGGAAAGACGGCAGAAGAAACAACGACCGATGCCGTGTTGCTGATTGGCGATCGTGCCATGTCCTCGCCCGCAGAGTATTTTCATACGGTCTGGGACCTTGGCGAAGAATGGGTCTCATGGACGGGCCTGCCGTTCGTTTTTGCCATGTGGGTGGGACGCAAAGGAGTTGGCCTCAACGGAATTCCCGAAAAACTGAACGCCGCCCGGGATCTGGGGCTGGCCCATCTCGAAGAAATTTCCCGGCAAGGAGCCGATTCACTTCAGTTGCCCGTGGACATGGTGCGACAATATCTCACGCGGAATTTACATTTTACTTTGGGAAAAGCCGAACAGATGGGGCTTCGGCTCTTTCACGAACTGGCTGCCCAGCACGGCCTGGCTGGCGAAACACCGCTCACTTTTCGGGGTGATTACGCCCGCAAAGATCTGCAACTTGCCTTGGCACAACATGGATGAGTGCGAACCTCGGAGGAATTCCGACTGCTTTGCCCCGCATTCTGAGAATGTGGAGAGGCCTCGGCATAAAGCATCAATGATGCAAAGCCCCACGGTGTAGAGCCCGACAGTATAGAGCCCCACGGTGCAAAGCCTCACGGTATAGAACCCGACGGTATAGAACCCGACGGTGGAGGACGTTTCGCGACGACGCACCCCCCAGGCTCAATCTATCAGCCTGCTGAAAACCATGGAATCTCGGCCAGACAGAAATGTCCAGCCCACTTTTTTCAAGGGCTCAACAGTCTCTGATGGCACAGACATTTCTTTCTGTGCAGTTTTCAACAGGCTGCCTGGCAGGGCACGACGGTTCTGACAAAGCACTATGTCAACAGCCCAAAGAGTTCCTGTGCAAGTGCGGCTGCGGAACCTTTATGGACAAAACAGAGATAGGTCAATTTGCCATCGGAAGATCGCCATTGCAGCACGGAATGTCCCGGTTGCACATTGGGGATTCCGACATCCGGCAGACCGGTAAAATGCTGTGAAGGCAGAACCGTGATAATTCCCTTCCAGTTTTTCAGTCCGAATTGAAAGACGGCGGCATCCTGTCCCCGTCCTCCTCCGAGATCGATCCCATGGGGATCGGAGAGTTGAAACAACCCGAGATCATCGTGATAAGAACCGAGATCAAAACCACCGTCGAAGCGGTCCAGGTCTTCCCAGGCGGAAGTTGATTTCAGAAACCGATTCGCCAGCAACTGGCCAGCCCCATTGAAATTCAAGATTTCATCGGGTGGCCGTGATATCTGCCAGGCTCCACCAACGAGCATCGTGAGCAGTGTGGCGGCAACCAGGGAACTCTTCCACCAGCGGAGTTTTCCTGATCGGCGAGGAGCAGATGAAACTTGTGAAAGAGATGCCAGTTCGGCATCAACACCATGCAGCAATCGGTCTTCCAATCCGGCGGAATTGGTGAAGACATCAGCATGGAGTACATCCGTCGGTCGAACTGTCCCCATTCTTCAAGAAGTTGCTGACATGTGTCGCAGTGGGCCAGATGATCTGCCAGTTCTGTGTGCGAAAGGAAGTGATTCGAGACATCGTCGATCGGATCGATGATTCCGTCGTGCAGGCAATCCAGATAATGACGGGCGGTCTGGCAGTCCATGCTTGATATCAATGAGGTTATGGGGATTGGGACGAGGCCATGGCCTCTTTCTCCATCAGGCGGGATCTCAGCAATTCCTTGCCACGAGCCAATCGGCTCATGATGGTGCCGATGGGAACATCCAGAAGGTGTGAGATTTCCTTATAACTCAACTCTTCAAAATAGTGGAGCAAAACCGGAATCCGAAATACTTCGGGCATCTCCTGTAATGCTTGCTGCAACTGTTCTTCATCAAATTCTTCCGGCCAGTTCGAGGTGGATTCGGCCAGCCACTCCACGTCTGTGTCCGGGAGCGTCCCATGTTTCAGTTTTTGACAGGATTTCAAAAAACAGTTTCGAACAATAGTCAACAACCAGGGTCTGGCTCGTTCGCCGGAGCGCAGTTGCTGAATTTTGCGACAGGCTTGCAGGAACGTCTGTTGTGTCAGATCTTCTGCATCTGCATGAGATCCAGCTAGACGGTACGCGAAGCGATACACAATCTGGTACTCATCTCGCACCAGACGATGAACAATTTCGCGGGAGGCCGCTTCGTCCGCGGTCCTGCTTTCAAGAGTATGATCTTTCCGGAAGCCCATTTATTCCCCAAAAATCCAGATCTGCCCAGAATGATGATTTGAACAAACAGGATCGATCTTGCGAAAAACGTGTCTGAATTATTTAAAGCGAATGACTTCCGCATGGACCGATCAATCGTTGGATTCTCTCTGCGAGCCTCCACACATACGACGGACAATACGGTGTTAATGCGATCTGGGAGACAGGAAAATTCAGCAGATCACGCCGTTTTCTCACTTCTGATCCCTGATCGTGGACCTCTTGCTGCAATGGCTTGTCAGACTTGGAACGATTGTCAGTATAATCAATCTTTCACCGGCAGGCACAACCATGGAGACCGGACCGGAGGAAGTTGATCCAATTCTTTCCGGGCAGCACGAACGGCTCCTTCTGAAGTCCGATGCGTCATGAAGACCAGTGGAACGACCGGAAACTCCTGATCTGCCTGCGGCGGCATCGGATCTCCCGCTTCTTTCTGAATCACAGAGGCCAGACTGATCCCGTTTCGTCCCAGCACATCCGCAATCTCCGCAATCACACGGGGTTTGTCCTCGACCAGAAAACGCATGTAATATCGCCGCTGAATGGCTTCCGGCTGCTGCAGGGGAAAGGTCTCCATTTGTCCCCAGAGATTCAATTGTCGAAAATTGATTTCCGCCCGCCCCACAGCGACATCCACCAGATCGGCCACCACTGCGGAAGCAGTGGCCATTTGTCCTGCCCCCATCGCAGAGAACCAGGCTTTTCCAACAGCGTCCCCAGTGATTTCAATCATGTTGTAAGGCCCGCTGACCTGTGCCAGCGGTTGGGAGTGTCGAATCAACGTCGGTTGCGTGTGCAGTTCCAGGTAGCCATCCACCAGCTTCGCTGTGGCAAGCAACTTGATGGCATATCCCAGCTCGTCGGCAAATTTCAAATCCATCAGGCGCAGCTGGTCAATCCCCTGCACGGGGAACTGGTCCGGTGTGACGCGCCGGCCAAATGCCAGTTGAGCCAATAGCCCCAGCTTCTGAGCAGCATCCGTCCCCTCAACATCCATTGACGGATCGGCCTCCGCATACCCCAGACGTTGAGCCTCTGCCACGGCATCATCGTAGGACGCATTTTCATCAAACATTTGCGTCAGGATGAAGTTACTGGTGCCATTCACGATGGCTGCCAGGGAGGTAATCTGGTTCCCGGTCATCGCCTGTCCCAGAGCAGCGATGATCGGACAGCCTCCCGCGACAGCTGCTTCGAAGGAGATCGATCTGCCGAGTTGACGGGCCAAAGCAAACAATTCATGGCCATACGTACAGAGCAAAGCTTTGTTGGCGGTGATGACGTCCTTGCCGCTCTGCAGGGCAGCGGTGACGATTTCGCGGGCCGGGCTGAGCCCTCCAATGAGTTCCACTACCACATCCACATCACTGGCCGTGGCCACCGCCAGTGCATCAGATGTGAATTGTGCTCCAGGAATACAGAATTCCCGCTGACGGTCTGGATATCGCACAGCCACACGATGGATCTCCAGCGGACGACCAGCACGCTCTGCCGTTCGTCTGGCATGGTCCACAAGGATCTTTGCCACACCGCTGCCCACGGTGCCCATGCCGATCATGCCAATTCGAAGGGGAGACGCCATACCAGACTGTTACCTGCAGAAGGAATTGCAAACATTCAAAGACAGGAATCATGACAGTGCTTCCAGGTTCGGAAGCTTAATTCAAAGTGACTGTACTTCCAAGTTTGACAGGCGAGAGCAAGTTGCTCCGGCCCGGGCCCGAGCAGCGCGCGTTCCGATTGATGAAAGACGACTCGCCGCGTGGCGGAACGTGGTCGATGCGGAGGTAATGCGCTCCAGAAAAAGCAGATTTCTGCCTCAAAGCGAAGATGCAGCAGACCGTCAGCGCTTTGTCAAGTTTGAAAACCGGGGTCGATTACGCCACGTTCGCTCATGTTGAAAGAACTGTAACCAGCTTGAGATAATAGAGTTATGGCGAGATCAGTTTCCAGGCAGGCTCTTCGCCGAATTCTGCCTGACTCGAGGGGCAGACCCAGAGCTGAAGGGTGGTCGTCTGGAAAATTGACCATGTCAGGGAGTGGCCATTCATGCGCCCGGGAGTTTGAATCCTCCGGCCAGGATCTGACCCTTATTGACTCAATTTTTAACACCTGCCTATACTCCGCAGCCATTTCATGGTTCCCCCGATTCTCAATGGAGTGCCTCTTCGAAACTGGTCATTATGAAAGATGTTGTGATCAGCCCTCCTCGGGACTTGTCATCGTGGATGATGACCGGTTGAAACGAGGAATTCCCCCCCAACCCTCATCACATTCGGCGAACGGATTTCGCGTGTCGTTGTTCCGACCGCATAACGCAGGAAGCGTTCTGGTCGTGCTGGCATGGTGGCTCAGCATGACGGGATCGTTGTCTGCGCAGACCGATCCGGCCACCGGACACAGCCTGCTGTCAGAGTCTGCTCGTACACGTCCAGCACCGTTGGCGTCCCGGTTGCCGTTGTCTGCCCCCATCGTCACGCGTGCCAATTATTGTGCCCGCTTCAAGGATGGCAACGAATCGGTCTTGCTGTTGAGAGGAGACTGTCAAATTGAGCAGGGCCAGCAGAAATGGTCGGCCCCCACAATGGTCATCTGGGAGGTTTCTTCCCCCGATGCCAACGAGAAGCAGTTTCTGGTCTATCTCGAAACGACTCCGGAATTCAGCGCGACAGAGCAATCCGCCACTCACCGTGAACATCGACCGGTCCTGCTGGTGGATCTGACCACGGAAAACGAAATTCGTTTCACCGGTCGGGAACTGGAAGATCTGCCTTCCACGGTGAATGAGCCGATCTACATTCGTGCCCGCCAGAAACGGATGGAATCCCGCAGCCAGTTAAGACAGACTCAATACACTCTGGAAGCTCCGGGACAAGGCCTGACTTTTCTACCGGCGCCGGAAAATCGGATTCGCCAGCACGTCACCATCGCACCTAAGTTTCTGGGGGGTAAGCTGGAAGCCAAAGGTGAAATCTCAGAGGGTTCTATTCCTGCGGAATATGTGGTCACGTTGACGGGTGGCGTGAATATCGTGGTGGATAATGTGCCGTTGCAGATCGGCAACGGCCAGACCGTTCTGTCTCGAATTGACCTGACTGCAGACCGGGCGGTGATCTGGACGGATGCCAATCACATCAACAACCTGGGCGGCTTCGATATTGATATGAATACGCCGTTTCAGGTTTATCTGGAAGGAAACATCGTTGTTCGTCAGGGAAATAATGATATCCGTGCCACGCATGCCTATTACGACCTGAATCAGCATCGCGGACTGACCATGAACACGGAAATCCGGACCCTGCTGCCGGATTTACAAGGTCTGCTGCGCCTGCGGGCAACGGAAGTGCGTCAAAACTCCGATACCAGTTTTCACGCCAAGGATGCGTTTATCACCACCAGCGAATTCGGCAGGCCGAAGGCTCGCATTCAGGCCAGCGATATTTTTCTGGAACGGCGGCCATCTGGAAATCCATCTCGCGTGAATCCAGTGACGGGAGAACCGGAAGGGGGCACCTATTATGCCACCAGTTGGAACAATGTCGTCTTTGTGGAAGATATTCCACTATTTGCAGCCCCGTATCTCAGTGGTATTGCGGAAGACCCGCACATTCCGATCAGAAAGCTGAATATCGGCTTTACGGGCATGTTCGGGACCACTGTTGAAACAGCCTGGGACATACAATCGTTGACAGGCATCAATTTGCCGTCCTCGGTCGATTGGCAGTTACAGGCAGATTATTTCTCCAAGCGCGGGCCCGGTGTCGGCACACGGGGCATGTTCGATTTTGACACAATGCTCTTCGGCATGCCGGTTCACAAAGAGGGCTGGGGCCAGATTTATTATATTAATGATCACGGGAGTGATAATCTGGGTCTGGGACGCCGTTCCCTCCCTGTCCCGAATGATAACCGTGGATTGATCGAATTTCGTGATCGCACCTATTTTGGTGATGAGACGTGGCTGCAATTTGAAATCGGCCATGTTTTTAATGACGACCGGAATTTCAGGGAGCAATACTACGAACGTGCCTGGGATACCGGAAAGGATTTAGAGAACACACTCGTCCTGAATCATCAGACAGATAACCTGACTGCCAGCCTGCAAGGCAGCATTACTTCCAATGAATTCAACGATCAGACCAGTTGGCTGCCCAAAGCCGATCTCACCATTTTAGGCGAACCCTTGTTCGGGTCTCCCGTCATCTGGAGCCAGCATTCCTCCGTGGGCTATGGAATTCTGAATCCCGCCAAAGCTCCTCCCGATCCCACACTCGATCCGTTCATGCCACTTCCCTATTTCGCGGACGTGGAAGGAACGGTCGCCATGACACGGCATCAACTCAATTTGCCATTCGACCTGGGGCCAGTGCATGTCAATCCGTATGTTCTGGGAGAACTTGCCTACTGGCAGCAGGATCTGCTGGGACAGGACCTGGGACGTGCTTATGGGAAAGCAGGAATTCAGGCGAGTATCGAATTTGCAAAATATATGCCACACATCAGAAACTCGATTCTGGGATTGAACGGCCTGGCCCATAAAGTGGTTTATGATCTCGATTATTCCTATGCGGAGTCTTCCACCGATCTTAATAATATCGCCCAGTACAATGCGTTCGATGAAAATGCACAGGAACGGTTTCGTGAACGGTTACTGCCGGTCGAATTTGGTCTGCCGAACCTTCCCCCGCAATTCGATCCCCGTTTCTATGCGGTCAGATCGGGCGCCGGCAGCAGTGTGACGGCTCCTTTCAATGAACTGGTGGACGATATGCACGTCCTGCGACTGGCCATGCGGCACCGGTTGCAGACGAAGGTCGGACCACCGGAAGCTCCGAGAATTGTGGACTGGATGGAGTTCGATCTGGGTGCCTCGATTTTCCCCAATCCAGATCGCGATAACTTCGGTGAGACGGTCGGCCTGATCAACGGCCGATATGCCTGGCATTTCAGTCCCCGAACATCCCTGCTGGCCAACGCCGTGACGGACGTCTTTTCCGGAGGGCAGAAAATCTGGAATGTGGGTCTCCTGCATCAGCGTGGAGGACGAGGAAGTGCTTATCTGGGGTATCGGAATGTTGAAGCTGGGCCGATTGACAGCAAGTTGATCACCGGCAGCGTCTCCTATGTCATGAGTCCGAATCTCTACGTGGCCACGGCTGCTGCTCAATTCGACGTCGTCGAGGGAATTGACCGTGGTGAATCGTTGACCATCACCCGGATTGGCGAGAACTTCCTGTTTCATCTGGGACTGGGATACGACCGCAGCCGAAACAACGTGGGAGCCACGATCTCTCTGGAACCGAAATTCGGCAGCTACGGCAGCAGTTCCATGCAACTCAACAACCTGTTGAGAGTCCCCTGACTCGAATGGCAAGTTGCTCTGGCCCAAGTTGCTCTGACCCGGGCTCGCGCAGCGCGTATTGTCTGGCATGCTGCCATTTGGAGTGCTACCGTTCGGCGTGCTACCGTAATGCGCTACGGTCTTGAAACTGCAACTCCACTTTTTGCTCTTCGTCCGTCAGCCGTGAAGAAACGGTAATGGAGTCTTTCACCAGACTGGAGCCTGCGCCGGGCACGCGGATCAGGAGTTCCGCCGTTCCTTCGAACACGGGGATAGAACGTCCCTTACGGGCTTGCACCAGATCGCCGCTGGCATTGTAAAACCAGGCATCCTGTGGAATTTTCTGCGTGTACTTGTCCGACCCGACCACCTGCCCGCTGAAGTCTGACAGGTTGACGGTCCTTTTTCCTTCGGGAACTTTCAACCGGATCACGATGTGATAAGGCTGAAGCACGGCGGGCGAACTTCCGGGATCCGCATGGATGACTTTACCTTTCACGTCACTGACAATGGGCCAGCACCAGACGGAAAAGTTTCCAGCCCGAATGGCATTGGGAGGCTCGATGATGCGAATTCCCCCTTCTCCCCCCAGACCGTCTCCAATCCCGGTTCCACGTCCGTTTCCTTTCCCACCACGCCCTCCCTTACTATTGGCAGCGGGAGCCATCGGGAGATCACTGGGATCGATACTCGGAAGCATGGTGGGGACCATTGCGGGTCCGTCAATCAGCAACTCTTTCAGCGGGTCGCTGCTGGGGACATGCAACTGAGAGAGAGACATCTCCATCCCCCCCGGATCGCCGATCCCTTGGCCGTCCCCCCCGTCACTTCCCTGCACAATGCTGGTAATGGCAGATTGTTCCTGATGCATGATGCGAAACACAGGAATGGCCAGCAATGCCAGTAGAATTGCATGAAGCACGAAAGAGATCGTCAGACAGATCCCTCCGCCACCATTCAGATATTCCCAGACTTGAACCCAGTAAGTTCGAACAATCCCTTCTTCCGCTGCAGGAACAGCCGCAACGGGGGGACGGGGCAGAGATTTCTCCGCTTCGACACGAGGTCGACGTCCACGCGCGGGGACTGGCGGAGGTTTTGGCATCGTTTCGAGGAAAGATCAGTACGGCTGCCTGTAGTCAAACGATTTCAAGTGACGGCAGCGATCGATCTCCAGTTCAAGGAACGGTGTGGGTGAAAACGGTGTGGGTGAAGGTGGTGAAGGGAAATCTTATTGAGAGCGCGTCGGCTCCCTCTGGGCCGCGATCGTCTACGCGGTGTAAACTTCCGTCAGTCCAGACGATGCAGGCTCAGGTTGGAGCAACTTGCCCCTTAACATGGCAGGGATCTTATCACGAATCATTAATCTGATACAAACTCAAATCATCATCAGTCCCTTGATTGATTATCTCAACTTGCCTCCGGAACGGCAATTGTGAATTTCAAATTTCACGATCACCCGGTTTCACAATTGCACAGTCGGCTCGCTCATTCAGATTTCGCAGTCGAACAAGTGGCGATCTTCACATTTCTCAAATTGACAGGATGTTAACGGAACTGGCTGACAAATTGATCAGAATGGTGAGCACAATTGCATGATTTGCAACAGGGTTATTTAGAATGTTGTTTTTTTGCATCTTCAGAATTCAGCCCGAGGCATGGAGAGTTGCGGTATTTGATAGACGCATGCGTCACGTCATGCAGCAATCTACGACGACCTTACGAAAAAATGGCACCCCATATGCGAGACTGAAGAATTCGGTGACGTACCTTCAGGCCAATCAAGCATTATCAATTTGAAAAATCGGGTCGAACAGGGGAGGTCAAGTTTGGCCCGAATGAAATCCCCCCCTCCCTCCCGTGTCGTTGAAAAGTGATCTGGTCAAGTTATGTCAGAACAACCGGTGTGGCTGAAGGAGTTCGTCGATCAAGCCTGCGGGTGTCTGTGTGCGATCGAAGAGATGCCGCCGATGGGTTGCCATGTCGCCCTGGAAATGGACACCTGGGAAATTTCACTGTTTGTGTCCCCGACAGAAATTATCGGGGGACGGCATGACGGCGAGCGGCTGGCCTGTCTGTTTGCCGTCGATCTCATCGAACTGCTGCAAGTGTTTGATGTCGTTGAAAGTGCCGGCTGGCAGCCGCTTCAACAAAACGAGCAGGATGAACTGCGTAATCACATTTCCGTAGAAGGATTTGTGAACGGAAACCGCATCTGGCTGCGCATCCTGGGTGAAATGCCCGATCGTTATGCTCCCGGGTACTATCTGAATATCTTCGATCAGAACTTTCTGGACACCTGGAACCAATAGAGCACATTCACCCGGGATGGGCGGATATTGCCGCGCGGTCTCCAGTAAATAATCAGACAGAATACATTCGTCACGAGACCCCCGTGAACAATGCGGCGTGAATGCGCTCTAGGCGAATTGCAGCAGGCGGAATACCATCAGATACTGCCCATTGTGGGCAGGAACTGTTCAGGGAGGTTGGTATGACGAAGGTTATTCGTGAAGTAAGGCCTCAGCGAGAAGAGCCGAAAGCCGCTCAACAGCCATCGCCACGGGCTCGAAGTCGCCGCTGGGGCCGCTGGCTGATGTTGTTGCTGGTCATCGCAGGTGGAATCGTTTTCTTTCTCCCTACTTTTGCGGGCTGGGCAGTCCAATCGCCGGAAACACTGGCCTGGGTTTCCGGACAGCCGGCCGGCACCATTGAAATTGGTGAAGCCAACTTCAGCTGGCAGGGACCTGTTCAACTCAAGAATGTGGTACTGCAGACACGCGATGGGCATCCCATCGCAAATGTGGACACACTGACTTCTGGGCAGACATTCTGGGGTTTGCTGACACAGAAGAGCCAGACTCTCAAGTTGAAACTGGATGGTGTCCGTTACACGTTGATGATTCCGGATCCAGGACCGGTGGAAGTCCAAGGGACTGTGGATATCTCCCAGTTCACATCCGCTCTGGAAAAATTTGTTGTTCCCTGTCCCGGCATGCCCATGGAAGTGTCCATCACGCATGGCGCGATTCTTTTCCAGAATCCGCGTCATGAGCCGATCGAAACCTGGTCCGACATCACAGCCACTTATCAATGTGATCCCGGAGCAAAGCAGATCCAGACAATTTCTGCAACGATCCCCGCAGTTGCGGAAAAAGGGTCTGGAGAACTGACCCTGCAGGGACAATGGGAGCGCGAGAAGAATCCGTCGCAACGGGAAACGATTTCGCTCCAGACCCAGGGGGACCGCATTTCGCTGGTGGCTGCCTCGCCCTGGCTGGAGAAATATCTGGGCTCGGGACATGGATTGACCACCTGTTCCGGAGACGTTCGGGCTCTGTTTGAACGAGATTCCTCAACGGGCTGGAACCTGGTGGCCTCTGCCGGACTCAAGGGTTCCGAACCCGGTGAAATTTCTGACCAGATCCCGGCTGGGCAGGCATCCGTGGGGCAGCTGGCATCGGGAAAAATCCCCTCTCATGACGGAATGACGCTTCAGGTACAGGCTCAATATGCCAAGGACGCCGACGAACTGAGAATTCCCCAGCTACTCCTGAGTTCCGCACAAACAGCGCTTCAACTTCAAGGACATGTGACAGAACTCTCCGGGACACAAGTGCTGCAGATTCAGGGGGAAGCCCGGGTACCGGGAGCAGCCATCATGGACCTGCTACCAGTGGAAGTTCGTGAACAGATACAGATCGAAGGAATTCGATTATCACAGTTTGAAGTCACCGGAGCGCTGCGGCCGGCTCCGGATGGAACATCCCATCCACTGACATATTCGCTGGTGGCTGGCTGGGACAAGGCACAGGCGTATGGTCTGGAGTCGCCACAGGCACAGCTCAAAGTCAGCTATCATGAAGGACTCGTGCGTGTCGACCCGATCAACGTTCCGGTCAATGGAGGCAAATTGCTGATGTTGCCGACACTGGACCTTCGGACACAGCCTGCCACTCTGCATTTTCAAGCTGGGACAATGCTGGAAAATGTCGCGCTGACGGAAGGGATCTGCCGGGACTGGCTGATGTATATTTCTCCCACCCTGGCCAATGCGACCAGTGCCGAGGGCCGATTGACGCTGACGCTTCATCAGGGACAACTTCTTCTGGGACAACCGGAAAAAGGAGATCTCGGAGGGGTGTTGACGATTCTCGACGGAAGTGTTCGGCCGGGACCACTCGCGGTGGAGATGCTGCATCAGGTGGCTGCGGTCCAGGGGATGCTCAATCGGGGCGGAGCCGATCTGACCCAGAAGGCGTTCCTGACCATGAAGCAGGAAAATATCAGTTTCCGGTTGTATCAGGGGCGGGTCTATCATGAAAACTTTGGAGCCAATGTCGGGGAAATGCGTATCGCCACCGGCGGTTCCATGGGACTGGATCATACGCTGAATATGGGACTGAATATCTCCTTCCCACAAAAATGGCTGGCAACAGACCGCCCGGTGCTTCAGGCCCTCGCGGGAGAACCCATCAAATTAACGGTGGCAGGCACGCTGGAAGAACCCCGCATCGATGGCGCGGGCCTCGCCGAGTTCGGCAAACAGATTGGGCTCAAAGCCGGAGTGGGGCTACTCGAAAAATTGCTGGAACGGCGACAACAAAGAAACCGATAATGCCCTGTCAGGACTAGTGCATCGTCTACTCTAAAAATTGGGGTTGGTCTAAACGCAAAGTCCGACAACGGAGGACGTTTCGCGATGACGCACCCCAAATCCAAGCCCTGACAGGGCACTAGAGCAAGTTGCTCTGGCCTGTGCCCGCGCAGCGCGCATTTCGACTGATGAAACACAACTCGCCGCGTGGCGGAACGCGGTCGATGCGGGGTGAATGCGATCTGAGTTGTGGAAGACGCCATCGAGAAATGTCCTCCTTGTCGGACTTTGCGTTAAGATCTCTCCGAATTTTCAGAGTTGATCAAACACTCCTGGCCTGATCAACCTGTATGAAAGTTGCAGCATGCCTTCCCACCGTCATGGCCCCCGTCGTGGACTGTCACCCGATCTCTGGCTGAGCGAACAGCCCTCCCCAGGCGACATCGACGAAATTCTCGCATTTCTCAAGGAACGGGGCACATTTCGCTTTCCCACGATTTCCACCGGCCTGTTTTCAGCAGCAGCGGCGGAGAATCCGGAATTTCGTCTGACCGGATATCAATACATCTGGACGCGCGATAACTGTCATATTGCACATGCCTTATGGGCAGTGGGCGAAAAGCAACAGGCAATCCGGGCCATGTCCGCCTTGCTGGAGTTCTACGCGAAACATCGGCAGAAATTCAGTGACATCATTTCCGGCGCGGTCGACCCGTCCGAACCGATGCACCGGCCGCATATCCGGTTCGACGGCGAAGCCCTGTCAGAAATCGATGTTCGCTGGGCACATGCCCAGAATGATGCTCTGGGTTATGTGCTCTGGCTGGTCAGCAAACTTCTTCGATCTGGAGATCTGATTCCCAGCTCGCAGCACCTGGAGCTGTTGAATCTGTTCGTCGGCTACTTTTCCACAATTCAATACTGGCAGGATGAGGACAGCGGACACTGGGAAGAGGCCCGCAAGATCGAAGCCAGCAGTATCGGTCCGGTTCTGGCCGGTCTGATGGAGTTGCGCAGCTATCTCGCAGATAATCCCAGCGAACTGATCGATCTCTCCCTGATCAATGATCTGATCACAAAAGGAAGGTCCGCACTGCTGGAAATTCTTCCCGCTGAGTCCATTCAACCCGAAGCAGGCAAACAGCGCCGGTATGACTCTGCCTTGTTATTTCTGGTCTATCCGCTGGAGATTGTCACCGATGACATGGCTGCCCGGATTGTGAAGCAGACCGTTGAACATCTGCAGGGGCCGATTGGAATTCGTCGTTATCTGGGAGATTCATACTGGTGTGCAAACTATCGGGATCTGCTGTCTCCGGAAGTTCGCACAACAGATTTCAGCGACGACATGAGCGCCCGGGACAGGCTCCTGCAACCTGGACAGGAAGCACAATGGTGCCTGTTCGATCCCATTGTCTCCGTGATCCATGGACGACGATTTCTGGAGTCGGCAGATCCCGCAGCCCTGCAGCAACAGATTCATTACCTGCGCCGGTCCTTGAAACAACTGACCGATGCACAAGCACGTTTTCCAGAATACCGTTGCCCGGAATCCTATTTTCTGGAGCACGGCACCTGGATTCCCAATGACATGACACCACTCTTGTGGACACAGGCAAATTTGCTGCTGGCACTGCATTGGATGCGAAAATCTGCCGCCGGCAGGTCCAACGAAGCATCTCCCCAGGTTTGTGATGATGACAAAAGTTTGTGACTCTGGAACAAATTGCCCTCGCCGAAATCTTTCCCGTTAGTGATCCGACATCACCGTTCGCCTGCTGCGTTTCGAAACGGGCTTGGCGCGAAATCCAGATTTCGCTAACACCCTCATTAAGTAGAGGACTTTTTGCCCCCCGAAGGAGTTGGGAATGTATCGCAAGCATAGCGGAATGCTGCTTGGATTGTGGATCTGTCTGGGTGCCGTGACCGTTCTGGCCCAGCCACCCAGTGAACTTGATAAGCTCAAAGATCAGGCAGACACAGCATATCGGGAACGGGATTTTCCCAAGGCCATGCAGTTGTGCGACCAGGTTCTGGCCACAGCTCCCACTGATCATGTGGCACTTTACTTGCGCGGCAGCAGCCGGGTCGAAATGGGAATTTTCTCCGGAAACGTCGACCTGATCCGGACCGGAATTGCGGACTCGCGAGAAGCCATCCGCTATGAAGGCAAGGGGAAACCCGAGTATTACCTCCCTTATATTTACGGCATGAGCCATCTGTCCGCATTTGAAGGCAAGCCGGTGCATGCCACCACGGCCCGCACTGTTGCGGACTCCGTACTGGAACGGGAAGACCTGACCCCCGAACAACGGGCAAACCTCTTCTATCAGCGAGCCCAGGCCGACCTGCAGCTGAAAGATTTCCCCGCAGCTGAACATGACCTGCAGGAAACATTGAAGCTCTCTCCACAGCATCTGGCAGCCTATATGTTGACAGCGGAAATTGCTGCCCAGTCAAAGACTCCGGCAGATGCTGTTGCTGCTTATACAAAAGTTGTGACGACATTTCCGACGAATCCCCTGGTCTATAACAATCGGGGCATGTATCTGCAGTCTCAAGGGCGAACACAGGAAGCCCTGGCAGATTTCGACAAAGCGATTCAGCTGGATGCCAAGTTCCTCCCCTCATACATCAATCGCGGCTTTACATTGCTGGAAGCGGGCGATCCAGTGGCTGCGGAAGCGGCCCTGACGCAAGCTCTCACGGTTGAGCCGAATCAATCTGGTGCATTGGGTCTGCGGGCGACTGCCAGGCTCGATCAGAACAAGGCCGCCCAGGCGCTGGAAGATTATCGTCGAGTGACCCAGATTGTCAGCCAAAACCCCATGCCCTTTGCCGATCTTGGTTTTGCCCAGTTTTTCACCAAAGATTTTTCCGGAGCGCTGGCTTCGTTCAGTACCGCTCTTAAGCTGGATCCCAAGTTGCGGTTTCTGCTTCCCTGGGAACTGGCCTGTAAGATGCAACTGAATCAGGTCAACCCCGCCAGTTATGCCGAAATTACCGGGAAAGCAGTGGAGACACGAGACTGGGTGGATCACGTCGTGCTCTTCCAGTTGGGACAGATCGATGCCGGCCAGTTGCTGAAGTCTGTCAGCAGTACGGACGAAACAGCACGGGCCTCGCAATTGTGCGAAGCCTATTATTTCATCGGCATGGAACTGCTGCGTCGCGGTCGTGATACCGATGCAGCCGCCTACTTCAAACAGGCCACGCAGAAGAAACTGCCCAAGTTGTCTGCATATCGTGGTTCGATTTATGCCTTGACGAATACTTCTACGACTCCGTAACACTTTTTCTGCGCAATGAAAAATGAAACGTGAATCGACGCCGTTGCCGATTCACGTTTTTATTTGTATCTGCTTGATTTGTATTTGCTTGATTTGTATCTGCTCTGGCGGTCATTCCCAGGTTTGCCAGGGCAGATTCGAATTTCATGCCGAACACGATGGAATGAAGGCTTGCGGTTTCAATAGAAATGGTTCAAATGGTTGTGGCATTCTTTCCGTATGACGCCACAATTGAAGCTGCAGCCCATTCGCAGCATCATCACCGCAGCACCGTCGCCGAGAACCAAGGCATATGCTGCGGGTGCGGAGCAGAGTGGTTTGCTCGACGTGGTTCACATCAGGTTGTATTGAAGACTCATTGACGTTTCCAGGAAGAGGCAGAATCATGATCAATGGATGGTGGAAATCGTTGTCCCGTCGAGGCCATGCAATCACGTTGGCGGGAACCTGCGCGGTTCCCCTGATGCTGGGATGTCCGCAGCAGGGCGAGGGCTATCGAAAGATGGACGCCAAGGACGACGTCACAAATACGACTGCCCATGACCATCATCACGATGCCGGTCCACACGGCGGACATACTCTGGAACTGGGCGACTACCATGGCGAGATCGTCATGGACAAAGATCGCGTGCTGACCCTGTATATTCTGGGCGGAGACGCCGCCACTGCAGCCCCGGTGGCAGATGCCACAGCCAAGGTGGTGGCCACTGTGGGTGGGGACAAGAAGGAAATCACTCTCACCGCCGCTCCGCAAGAAGGTGAAACAGATGGCAAAACCAGCCGCTTCACAGCTGCTGCCGAGACTGTTCCGGTCGAAATTATTGATATTGAAGACCTGCAGGGAGACGTCATTTTCGTGATTGCCGGTCAGGAAACCAAAGCAACCCTGGCTCATGATCACGATCACGATCATGACCATGACCACGATGAGTAAGCTGAAGTAGAGCGATTCACCGTGCCTCGTCCGCGTTCCGCCGCGCGGCGAGTTGTGTTTCACCAGTCGAAATGCGCTGTGCGGGCACAGGCCAGAACAACTTGCTCTACCGGCGGACAAGTGAGGCAAGTAAGACAAGTGAGAGCAGTCCCCGCCTGGTGATCAGAGGGAGCAGGGAACAGGAAAAATCCGCATCAACACCACTTCCTGCCCGGTCCCCTCGATCAGACCGGAGACGACTGACATGGATAACGACTGACATGGATCAAGTCGCCCGCAGGGGGGGCTCAACCTGCAAGCCCGGTTCAATGGGAAATTCTGATCTGACATGCACCGCCGTATTGCAGATTCACTTCTCGAGCTTGCCCAGGGGGACATCACGTGTCAGACGGTAGATGCGATTGTTAACGCTGCCAACTCCCGGTTGGCGGGGGGCAGCGGTGTGGACGGTGCAATTCATCGAGCAGCTGGTCCCACGGTGCTGAAAGAACTCTCTCAACGATATCCGCAAGGTTGTCCAGTGGGGAGTGCTGTTCTCAGCAGTGCCGGGAATCTTTCAGCAAAATGGATCTTCCATGCTGTCGGACCGATTTGGCAGGGAGGAAAACAGGGTGAACCGGAACTTCTGAAATCCGCTTATCGCACCTGCCTGCAACTGGCCATCGAACATCAATGCAAATCGATCGCCTTCCCTGCCATCAGCACCGGCATTTATGCTTATCCAGTGGACCGGGCCGCTTCAGACGCGTTAACAACCATCATCGAATTTCTCCGGCAACTCGATTCCGTCTTGCAGGTGCGAGTCATCTTGTTCAGTCCGGGTGCCTATGGGGCCTTCTGCCGAACGCTGGAAAAACTTCTACAGAAATAGCGCATTGTCAACTCTGAAAATTCGGAGAGATCTTTAAGAGCCGCGAACAAAACCTCCCAGACAAGGGAGATTTTTATTCCGCGAGCAAGTTCGTTGTACGTTTTGTTAGTGGTTCTAGAACAAGTTGCTCTGGCCCGCGCAGCGCGCGTTTCACTTGATGAAAGACTACTCGCCGCGTGGCGGAACGCGGCCCATGCGGGAGTCATGCGCTCTAAGTCCGACAACGGAGAACATATTGCAATGGCATCCTCCAGCACTTTCAAGTCGGGTCGGGTTGAGAAAAGGGTCAGAGATCCGGGAAAACTTGCAAAGCGTTGAATTTTCTGATTTCTGATCCCCAACCATTGACCTCTCGTCGTTGCTGCACTTCAAACCTGGAAGTACTGTCTCCCCAAAACTCAGCCCTGACAAAGCAGTCGTACGAGTTGCTTGAACAGGCGGGCGCGTTCTTCATTCTCCTTGCAGCGTGAGGGTGAGCTTTCTGGAACCGCCCTGATTGCGGTGCTCGCACAGATAAATTCCCTGCCATGTCCCGAGCACCAGACGCCCTTGAGAAACCGGAATCGTGACGGAACTTCCCAGTAGAGACGCCTTCACGTGGGCCGGCATGTCATCCGGTCCCTCGCAAGTATGGACATACGGAAACGATTCCGGGGCAATGGCATTGAAAGAGGACTCCAGGTCACGCGGGACGTCTGGGTCGGCATTTTCATTGATCGTCAATGCAGCGGATGTGTGCATGATGAACACGTGTAACAAGCCGGTCCGGATCGTGGCGAGCTCTGGCAGACTGTCCAGGATATTTTGAGTGATCAGGTGAAACCCCCGTCGCCGGGCGGAGAGTGCAATCTGCTTTTGCAACCAGGGCATGTTGTCCTTCCAAAAAATACGTCGCGGAAATATAGAGCCTGTCGTGATTATCTCATGAATGCCACGGGGCAAACAACCAGGTCGAAACATTCATCGCGGGCTCAGGCGAGACCAACTCGCTCTTACTCCGCGTTGGAGTCGGCGACCAGAAAATGAATGATGGCCCGGCAGAAATGCGGCAAATCACCCGGCTTGCGACTGCTGACAAAATGCCGGTCCACCACGACTGCGAAATCTTCAAAATAGGCTCCCGCATTTTCCAGATCATCCTTGATCCCCGGAGACCCCGTCACGCGCACACCACCATAAACCTTGGCTGAGATGGGAATCCAGCCACCATGGCAAACGGCTGCGATCAGTTTTCCATGGCTATGAAACTGATTAATCAGCTTCAGCACATGCGGATCACGTCGTAACTGGTCGGGCATGAAACCACCGGGGCAGATCACTCCATGAAAGTCATTCTCCTCCATATCGCGAATGGCAGCATCCGACTTGCAGGGATATCCATGTTTTCCCTGATACGTCACCCCTTCTTCCGGTCCAGCCAGGGTCACGTGTGCTCCCGCCTCTTCCAGCCTGAGTTTGGGATACCAGACTTCCAGGTCTTCATAGACATTTCCAACAAAGCACAAAATCCGTTTCCCATCGAGTGGAAGCCTGCTCATTGGTAGCACTCCTCAATCTGAAGGACAGTCTTTCCAAGTTGGAAGTTTGATCCAAAGTGACGTATCAGGAAAAGGGGAAAGAGAAAACAGGGGAAAAGATTTTGCATCTCTTCCTCTCCATCCAGTCCCCGGAACAGATTTGAGGTGACTTCATGAAAGGGATGAACATCCCCATTGCACAGCTGCCTTCTGGTGCGGACTGACGTATCATTCACAATAAGGTCGGTCGGACATCTGACAAGTCCTCGACTGAAAATTGAAGATCATCTCTGGAGTCTATCAGGTGCAAATCACTGTCAATGGCGAGTCTCGCGAAATTTCCCCGGGTGCCACGGTTTCCGAACTTTTGCAGCAACTGGAACTGGACCCGCGGTTTCTGGCGGTGGAACGTAATCGCGAACTCGTTCCCCGCAGCAATCACGCCAGCTGCAAACTCGAAGAGGGGGACGATCTGGAAGTGGTCACGCTGGTCGGCGGTGGCTAGTGCCCTGCCAGGGCTTGGTTACGGGGTGCGTCATCACGAAACGTCCTCCGTTGTCGGACTTTGCGTTTAGATGAAGCCCGATTTTTAGAGTAGGCGAGACACAAGAGCAAGTTGCTCTGGCCGGGGCCCGCGCAGCGTACGTTTCGATTGATGAAACGCAACTCGCCGCGTGGTGGAACGCGGCCGATACGGAAGTAATGCGCACTGGCAGGGTGCTGAAAAACTATTTTGAGTCCTCAATTCGGGAAAAAAGCGGTTCCGTAAAAGGCTTCAAGTTCAAGTTGTACTTTGAGACACAAAATCGAAACTTGAAGCTTTATACCGCGATGTCATATGTACACCACCGGACTTTTTCAGCACCCTCCTAGTATGGTGAATATGATCTGGTATCAATGACGAGACAGATTCAAAAACTGGAAAGTAGAATTTTATGGAAATTGTCGTGATCGGGACCGGTTATGTCGGCCTGGTGACCGGAACCTGTCTGGCCGACAGTGGCAATCAGGTTGTCTGTATCGACATTGATGCCAGTAAAATAGAACGGCTGAACCGGGGGGAGATTCCGATTTATGAGCCGGGGCTGGAAGATATGGTTCGTCGTAATCTGCAGGCCGGCCGTCTGCACTTCACGACGGAAGTTGCGGACTCGGTCCCCTCGGCGGATTGCGTTTTCATCGCTGTGGGCACTCCTGCAGGAGAAGCTGGATCGGCTGATCTGAGCTTTGTTTTTCGAGCGGCGGAAGGGATTGCCTCATGCCTGTCGCCGGAGAGCATTGTCATTATCAAAAGTACCGTCCCGGTGGGGACAAACAGAGCCATCAAAGACCGCCTGGACCAACTGACGGGGCGTGATGTGCATGTGGCATCGAATCCCGAATTTCTAAAAGAAGGCTGTGCGATTGATGACTTTATGAAGCCCGACCGCGTGGTCGTCGGCGTTACCAGACCACATGTTGCCGAGATTTTGAAGGGGCTTTACCAGCCGTTCCTCCGTACCGAAAACCCCTTTCTGGTGATGGGTCTGGAAAGTGCGGAGATGACCAAATATGTGGCAAACTGCATGCTCGCCACCAAAATCAGCTTCATCAACGAAATGGCCAATTTATGCGAACTGGTCAATGCGGACATCAATGATGTTCGGCGAGGGATTGGACATGATCAGCGTATCGGTTTTCAGTTTCTCTTTCCGGGAGTTGGTTATGGAGGCTCCTGTTTTCCCAAAGATGTGAAGGCACTGGCGGCGACTGCTCGCAAGAATCAATTCACCGCTTCGCTGCTGGAAGCCGTGAATGAGGTCAATGATCGGCAAAAGAGAGTTCTGTTCAGAAAGCTGCACAATCATTTTCAAGGGGAATTGTCCGGTCGGAAAATCGCCATCTGGGGGCTGGCATTCAAACCCCGGACGGACGACATCCGGGAAGCCCCGTCCCTGGAACTGATCCGATCCCTGTTGGATGCCGGAGCGCTGGTGCATGTTCACGATCCGGTCGCCATGGAAAATGTTCGGCAGGTCTTCGGCGATCAGCTCCATTATCATGATTGTCAGTATGAGGCCCTGAACGGCGCTGCAGCACTGGCGATCGTGACCGAATGGAATGAGTACCGGAATCCGGATTTCGACGACATCCTGCAGAAAATGGCACAGCCAGTCATCTTCGACGGTCGCAATCTCTATGATGTCAAACGCATGCAGCAACTTGGCATCACCTATTCCGGGATCGGAGTGAACCTTCCCGGGTAGAGCAAGTTGCTCTGCTCTTCGGCCACCGGTCCGTGAGCGCCGAGACCTTCAAATGGCTGGTATTTGAACTGGTAATGGCCGAGTGTTCGTGCGTCGCACCGGAACTTTGTTAATCTTCAACGTTCGACATTCAAGTTGAACAGCGGAGTTTTTGCGATGCGTGGTCTGGATTTCAGTTCATGGGGAGGATTGGTCACCACGCTGCTGGGGATGGTTGTAATCACCTTTGTTATGGTTGCAATCCGCCTGCTGGTGACGCAGATGGTACAACAGCGCCGCGAGCGCGAGAACCGGCAGATCAATGAGCGACTGCGGACATTGATTGCCGCTTATAAGATTCTAGGGGGGTCCTTCACCGGAATTCTCACCGTCGATCCTCTGCATCTGGGTGATCTCCATCGCAACCAGACCGCAGCCGTGCCCACTCCGAACGAAACCATGGAGACCAGTCGTCCTCGCTCTTCTTCAGACCGCTCACGCCGTATCCGCGATGCCGTCGAAGGAGCATTGTCCGATCTGATTCTGTTCGGCACCGAGCAGCAGGTACGATTGGCAACTGCTGCTGCAAACGATCTTGTTGCAGGACGGACAGTTCATACCGATGAACTCGTGACGTCGCTGCGCGACTTCATTCGCGAGGTGCTCGACCTGGAACCAGTCCCAATCGAACTGACCATCCCCAGACAGGGACCATCCCGGATGCTGGGCGGGTCCACTGGGAAGAACAAAGGCGGTGATGATGGCAACAAAGGTGGGAAGGGTCAGGGCGGCGGTGGAATGGCTTTGGGAGGCGGCTTTGGTGCGGGCCTTGGATCTGCGTTGGGGACTCATCACGACGAGGAGCACGAGAACCATTGAGCCGATCGGCTGCGCCGACCCAAAGGCTGTAAAGCAACCGGGGCTGCACCTGGTCGCATATCTCCAATCTTTGATCCCATGCGTCGGGGGCGTCCGTTTATGCAGAGCGCCTTCGCCACTCGATCCAATCGCCATACAGTGGCAGAGCCGGCGGATTCATCTGAACTGAGACAACTTGCTCTCTTTGCTCTCCGTGTGGAAGCATTCCTGATAAACTGAACCGGTGTTGCTTGTCCGGTTTCCCTTGATCATCTTCGCGCGGTTGTAACATGACATTTCGACAGCTGCTGGCTCGTAGTCTGGTCTATTACTGGCGAACCAATCTGGCCGTGGCGCTGGGGGTGATCGCTGCGACAGCTGTGATTACCGGGGCACTGCTGGTGGGTGATTCCGTTCGCGACAGCCTGATTGCCATGTCGCAGGCACGACTGGGAAAGATCGATGCCGCCATTCTGGGAGGCCGATTTTTTCGTCAGGCACTGGCTGAGGATCTGCAACAATCTCTGCAGGCCTCCAATCCGACTCAGAAGTCGAACTTTGCCGCAGCCCCGGTCCTGATGTTGCAGGGAACAGTTCAGACGCAGGCATCAACACAACAAACTCAGAGGCCGCCAGAGAACTCTGATCAACACGATGCGACCCACGCGGCAGTCACTCGGGCAGGGCAGATCAATGTCTATGGACTCACTGCAGACGCCTGGAATCTGCTGGAACATGCGGATCTGCTGTTGCCGCAATCTGGAGAAGTGGTGCTGAATGAGCGGGTCGCCAGTCAACTGGGTGTGACCACGGGAGATTCTCTTTCGTTGATTGTGGAAATTCCATCCGCCATTCCCCGGGATGCGCTGCTGGGGGAACGCAATGAGACCATGACCGAACTTTCGTTGAAAGTCAGCGGTGTGGCTCCGGACAAACTTGGTCTGGCGCGGCTGGGAATGAATCCCACACAACAACTTCCCGCCAACGTCTATGTGCCACTGGAAGACCTGCAAGTCGCCATGGGATTACAGGCTGTCGGTCGAAGTCGAAGCAATCCGCTCGCTCGCCCGGCACGGATCAATACGCTGTTCATCGCAGCTCCCGATCAAAGCGATACTCAGGGGGCGCTCACGCTGACAGCAAAAGTTAAACAGAAACTGGCGCTGGCGGATCTGGGCTTGCGACTGGTCGAGAATCAGGAACATGGATACCTCTCGCTGGAGAGTGAGCAGATGTATCTGGAGTCGACAATTTCCTCCACAGCCCAGCAATCTGCCGAACATCTGGGAGTTCAAACATCTCCAGTGATGGTGTACCTCGCCAATGAAATCTGGAATGGGGCGGCCCCGGAACATTATTCCATGTATTCCGTGGTGGCAGGTATCGATCCCGTGGAAACGCCCCCCTTCGGACCATTTCAGTTTGTGGGGGAACATCTTCCTTTAACGGACGATTCCGTCTATTTGAATGAATGGGTGGCACAGGATCTGAAAGTGCATCCAGGCGATTCTGTCAAACTGAAGTATCACGTTGTGGGTGATCGCGGCGAACTTCCAGAGGGAGAAGCCAGCTTCACCGTGGCCGGAATTGTGGCGCTGCAAGGCCCCGCCAATGATCGCGGTTATACCCCCGATGTTCCCGGCGTGACCGATGCCCAGTCCTATGCGGACTGGCGCGAGCCGTTCCCCTTGAAGCGGGATCGAATCACGGATCGGGATGACGATTACTGGACCGATTACCGCACCACTCCCAAAGTCTTTTTGACACTCAAAAAATCACAGATGCTTTGGAAGAGCCGCTACGGGATGCTCACCACTTTGCGCATGGCCCCGCGCGATGGACAAACTCTGCCGGCACTCAAGACGGAATTCGAGACTGCTTTTCTGGAGCAGGTCAATTTGTCGGCACTTGGGTTGAATGTTCAACCTGTCCGTGAAGTGGGATTGAAAGCCGCTCAGGGAACAACCGATTTCACCGGGCTGTTCATCGGCTTCAGCTTCTTTCTGATTCTCTCCGCAGCCATGCTGATCGGCCTGCTGTTCCGGTTGGCCATTGAACAACGTGTCCGAGAACTCGGACTGCTGTCCGCCATTGGACTGACCCCCAGAGCGATTCGTCGTCTGCTGTTCATAGAAGGGGGCGTCCTGGTCGGTCTGGGAGCGCTCATCGGCCTGGCAGCGGCCATCGGATATGCTGCCCTGATGATTCACGGGCTGAAAACATGGTGGTACGGGGCCATTGGAACCCGGTTTCTCGACCTGTCTGTTCATCCTCTCACATTGCTGATCGGATTCGTCATTGCCGTTGGTGTGGCAGCCATTGCGATCTGGTGGGGCCAATGGCAGACCACTCGGTCTTCAACACGTCAGCAATTGAGTGGCGCCCTATCTGAAACGGGTCGTTTGAAACCGGCGCGAGTTTCAGCAGCACTGTCTGTCCTGGGACTGGGTGGCTCGCTGACCCTGCTGGTGTTGACGCTGACCGGAATGATTCCGGATGTGGAAGCGTTTGGCGGGTTCTCCTGGCGGGTGGTGATGTTCTTTCTCATTGGCATTGGTCTGCTGATGGGCAGCCTGGCCAGCTTTTCACTGGCGATGAATGCCTCGCAAACGCTCTCCCTGACCAATGCCCGAACGGGGGGAGAAGCACGTCTGGGATTCAAGAATGCTGGACGAAATCGGAGTCGTAGCGTACTGACTTCCAGCCTGATTGCCTCGGCTACATTCGTCATTGTGGCAGTGGCTGCCGGTCAGATGAATCCCGTGGGTGAAACTCCACGGAACCGATCCGGCAATGGCGGGTTTATGCTCGTCGCACAATCGAGCGTGCCGATCCTGTATGATCTGAATACTGAAAATGGTCGGGTCAAACTGGGATTGAACCCGCAAAACAGTCAGCAGATGACATTGCTCAATCACGCCAAAGTCTTTCCGTTCCGGATGCGACCGGGCGAGAATGCCAGTTGTCTGAATCTGTATCAGACACAGTTGCCAACGGTGCTGGGCGTTCCAGACGACGTACTCGACAACTTTACTGCTGAACAGCGTTTTGTATTTGCCGATACTCGTGCGGAACATCCCTGGGAACTGCTGCGGGAGCACCTGCCGGATGGACGCATTCCCGTGCTGGGCGACATGAATACCCTGATGTATAGCCTGCACAAAGGGATCGGAGCACGGATCAATGTGCCAGATGACGACGATCCGCAACACACGCTGCAAGTGGAAGGGATGTTTGCGAACAGCATCTTTCAGGGAGTGCTGGTGATGTCCGAACAGAATTTTCTGAAAGTCTTTCCCGAAGAAGCCGGGTTTCGCTACTTCCTGATCGATGTCGACTCCCAACATGCTCAACCAGTCTCCAGACTCCTGGAAACCGAACTGGGTGACTACGGCTTTGATGTCGATCGAGTCTCCGATCGTCTCGCAAACTTCCTGTCCGTTCAGAATACATATCTGTCGACGTTTCAGACGCTGGGAGGTCTGGGTCTGCTGCTGGGAACATTGGGGCTGGCGACGGTCATGTTGCGGAATGTCCTGGAGCGCGCGGGCGAATTTGCACTGCTGCGGGCGGTCGGATTTCGAAATGGACAGGTCGCACGCATTGTCGCCTGGGAAAACGCACTCTTGCTGGGGGGCGGTCTGCTGTGCGGAGCCGCCTCCGCCCTGCTGGCCATGTCGCCTCACTTACTCTCTGCTGTGGCGGATGTTCCCTGGGGGAGCCTGGCAATGATGCTGGGAAGTGTCTTCGCACTGGGCATGCTGGCTTCCCTGGCCGCTGTGGGAGCTGCTGTGAAGCTGCCACTCCTCTCTACTTTACGCGGAGAATAGTGCGATAACACAGTACTACATTTCCTGATGCCGGGTGCCCGAGGTGAGGCAGACACTTGCGTACCACCGCTCGGCAAGCGGTGCGAATTGTCCTGAAACCGGTGTAGCCGGTTTCAGGACTAAAGGCGCATGAACTCCGCATAGACCGCGTCCCGCCACGCGGCGAGTTGCATTTCACCAGTCGAAACGCGTGCTGCGCGGGCCCAGGCCAGAGCAACTTGCTCTAAAGGCGCATGACTTCCATATTGTTCGTCGCATGTGTGGACACTCGCAGAGAGAATCCAACGCAACGATTGATCATTTCGCTGCAGACGACAACGCAACGATCAATCGGACAGTGCGGAGTGAATGCGCTCTAAGGGCGCTGTCTCCCTGTATGAAGTCTCTCAACATGAAACTGTGTGAAACTGTTCACCGTGCAACAGGCAATCCGCCAGTTGTCGGTAGGTCTCTCGCAGCCGTGCTGCATCGGCTTGTCCATTCAGAGCCGTCACAATTCTGCGGGCCAGGCATCCTTCGTTCAAAATCGTATCGATGGCTGGTCCATACAGAGTTGCGAATTCGGGGTGAGATTCACAGACTGCTGCATACAGCCTCCTCCAGACATCGTTCAGCAAGGCATGGGGTTCAGAGATGCCGAACTGTTGCAGCAGAAGTGAATTCTGGATGACTCCCTCGCCAGCCAGATTAATGGCCGAGAGAAATGCCGGTTCGAGGTCATCAATGGAGAGCGCACATTGCTGGGGATAACTGGTCCAGTTTTCCGCCACGATCAATTTCAAAACCGCGATCGTCAGAGCTGCAATCGCGACATCGGCCTGCGGGCATTCCTGCACATCGATCACGCGGATTTCAATGGCGCCTCGGCTGAATCTGGCAATCGCTCCCCGGGAGTTGAGAAATTCGTTCTGCAGAATGCCTTCCGGATCGAACCTGGCAATATCCTGGAACATGGGCTGAAAAATCTCTCGGTCATAGCTGGCCTGATCGAAAACCGGTTCCGGAATCACCCGTCCCGCAATTGACGCGACCCCTTTGGCATTCCGGCGATAGACATCTAAACGGGAGTCCATTTGCCCGGATAACTGCCCGTCCAGACAGGGAGAACTGGCGGCCAGTGCCGGCAGCAAAGGAAGAATCAGACGAATCGCTGCGTGCAACCGGCCAAATTCTTCATCGTTTGCAAATGGCAGATTGATGTGCATACTTTGCAGATTCGCCCAGCCATGACCGCGGCAATCAAAAATCTTGTCGAATGTCTCATAAACCGTGTGGTAATCATGCGGCCAGAGCTGCATTTCTCGCTGGGGATTCATCCAGGGATGCATGGCGGTGGGAAGCAATCGAGCCTGTGCGGATTCCAGTTGCCGGTTGATGTCGTCAATGTTCTGTTGAAACAGTCGAGGCAATGGAGACAGATCGGAAGCGGGGCCGTTCGTTTTCACTTCCACAACATGAGAGGTCAACTCATTGGACCAGGAGATTTCGTCCCGATCGAGATCGGACACGGGCATTCCCTGTGCATCACGCAAGACATGATCCGCGATGGGACGCACGTCCAGCGACTGTGCATCGACAATCATGTATTCGAGTTCAATTCCGAACGCTTCGAAAAGGTGGAGCATGTGGGAGCACAAAGCAGGAAGGCTGGACCGGATGGAGGTAAAAGGGAGGGAGAAGAGCAGAAAGCATCAACTCTTTTCTTTCTCCTTTTCCTGATGTCATTTTGGATCAGGCATTCAAACCTGGAAGCATGATTGAGGATCGACGATGTTGTCCGGCTTCCGCTGATGGTAATCTCTGATGGAAAAGCGGACCGCCGCGTGCCGGATTGTATGTCAGAATGAGAACGTAGTCGATACGAGGCAAATGTGCTCTAATGTCGGACTTGACCTTCAGGTCTATCCGAATTTTTAGAGTTAACAAAACACCCGTGAATTCCGCCAGATAGCTCCAGGAGATGCTCCCATGTCTTCCCCGCACGAAATGTACGACGAAGCGATTCGACTCAAAAATGCTGGTGATTTGCCCGGAGCAATTGCCAAGCTACAAGAAACGGCTGCAGCTCATCCGAATCATACGGATACCCATTCTGCACTGGCGGTCTACCTGCAGCGGGAAGGTAAGTTCGAAGAAGCGATCGAACATGCCAAAAAAGTCTGCGAGCTGGTGCCCAACGATCCGTTCTCCTTCACTCAGCTTTCTGTGATCTACGTTAAGTGCGGGAAGATTCAGGAAGCGGAAGACGCCAAGGCGCGGGCTCACATGGTGCAGGCGGGCATGGCCGGTCGGTAATTGCAGATCTCAGGCAACATGAGCGACTTGCTCTATAGGGTGTCATGATCATTCTGATCTTCGTCGTCGGCAAGAATTCCGTAGATGTGCTGCTGGACCATGCTGGTCAGGGAGTGTTGCGTGAAGATCGCGGATTACGGGTCTCCTGCAAGGCTCCGGCGAACGGCTCAATGAAACGCATCGATTCATCGAACTGACGCATCGTCAAGAGCCTCGCATCGCTGCTGATCTGGGCCTGGGCCACTTCCAGAACCACCGGTTTTTTCCCCCAGAAAATCCAGGACAGACGAAAAGGCAGACTGTAAACTCATCACCAAGCCTCCTTGCGGTGCCTAACTGCCGTGTGTAGTTACACAGTGAAGCGCCCAAGAAGGCTCTTTTTCTACAAGAAGCTTGAATAATCCGGCGTTAGAACGAAAAGTTTCTGCCGCAGGTTCTCGACCCGGACGCCACGGGCGTTCACTTCAACCCAGCGCGGTTTCACTTGATCCTCGCCAAAGAGAAGTTGCAGACGAGTCCGGTTCGCCAATGCGGAATGTGACTCTGCTTCACCGACAGCATGAGCCGCTTCGCGAACTCCCAGCCGACCAGCTTCATCGAGCTTGCCCAGCCAGGCCACGACCCGCTGCCGGGGACCGCGCACGGTGCGATACGACTCAACCAGCGCCCAGTAGGCAACGCGTCGTCCGTGCTCTCGTTTTGTGTACTGGCGAAGAAACATGGAAGCGGATGGCACGAGCCCCCCCGCCAGACACAAGCCCCCTTTTTCTCACGACAACGCCTTCGAGCACCTCACCCGCCAGAAACACCCCGATCGAACTCCGACAGCAAACAACTTACGGCGAAATCAGCCCGAAAAGAATTTTGAAAACCACAAATTTTCAGCCCCACTGGGGAACTTGGGCTAGAGCAAGTTGCTCTGATCTGGTCTCGCGTAGCACATGTTTCGACCGATGAAAGTCTATTCGCTGCGTGGTGAAACGCGGTCCATACGGGGTGAATGCACTCTAAACAATGTCTCTGAGTAGCAACATCGTAGCAATGTCTGTTTAATGTTCGGCAGGGCGAGATGCTGCGCTCCTGACCCTGACACGCAGCCGCGCTGATCCGCATGCTGAGCGAGAAAGTCAATATCGAGATCAATCCCGCTATGGGTTGTCTGTTTTTACGGAAATCTCTGCACGAATCTTATTTCGCATCAGCTGCTGCATTCTCTGAAATTCCTGGCTGAGCATGCATGCGGTCAGCTCTTGGATGCGGGCATCATGCGAAGACAAGAGTTCTTTCGCGCTCCCGCGAGTGGCGTCGGGGAGGTCGATCTCATCGAGGATATCTCGGGAGTGCAGCAGCGTGTTCGCAAAGCCTCCGCCGATGTAAATGCCCGTCAACACCAGGCGATCAAATGCTGACTTCTGAAGTTGCATCTGGGATTCGTTCAGGTCCAAGAGGCCATTGCCATCCCGGTCTCCCTCAATCGCAAATACTCTCATCCGTTCGGGCAACTCATTGGGCGAAATTGCCCCATCGCCATCATTATCAAACTGCAGAATCCGTGTGGCGAACAGCTGGATGTCCGTTGCCGGGGGAGGAACCTGTCCAAAGCCGCCCGGTGCTGCAGCCAGCGAGCGGGAAAGTTCTGAAATTTCCGTTTCACTCAGTAATCCATCATCATCTTGATCGTGGTTCCAGACGTATTTTTCCGCTTCTTCTCTCGAGATCTGTTGCCCTGCCGCTGGGGCTCCCGCATCCGTCTGTCGATTCACCAAGCGGCATTGAAATGCCTGATAGTCATCTGGACCGAGAATCTTTTCGAGTTCCTCACAGAGTGCAAGATCCTGTTCTCGAATCACTTTCGCCATCGTGATTCTGGTTGCTTTCAAGTGGGTACGCGCAATCGTCTGTTGATCGGCATCCAAATCGAATCGGGCGATCAAGCGATCGAGAAAAACCTCCAGCCGACCTCCTCCCGCGAATTCGATGAACCGTGCGAGAGCCCGATAGTGCTCCGCTTCCTCGGGACTGATCGTGCCGTTGTCATCAAAATCGCCAACGGAGAGGACTTCCGGCGGCGGCGTGGGCTCATCCGGATCAGAGCGTCGCCGTTCACGTTCACTGCCGCGTGACCCGGCCCCCGATGGTGGACCACCGGGAGCATCCCGGCCAATCCGCGCCGCTGCTGTGCGGGTTCGGCTTCTCTGACCAGCAATGCCTGTCTTCTGCAAAACCATCACGATCCGGTTCGCTTCGCCCCTGTTCAACTGCCCGTCATGATCGGCATCGAGTCCCATCAACCAGGGGAACGTGGCTGCCACATCCAGACCGCGCCCCTGATCCAGGGACTGGTCCCACTCGACGGATTTGATGTTGTTGACGGGAGGTGGAGACTTGTCTGGCTGAGATTCAGCGAGACGGGTCGTCGATTCAACTTTCTGGCCGAGAGTATTCCACGGATCTGAGAATTTTGGATCGTTGACAAACTGTGGATCACTCAGCGTTTTCAGGAAATCGACAAGCCCGGCCTTTTCTTCCGCTGAAAACTGAAAATGCGAGACCGGACCGAGGCTGGGATGACGATTGACACCGGAACTGTAATGCTCGACCACGTCCTCCAGCGTGGGGAGTCGTCCATCGTGCATGTAGGGGGCTGTGTATTCCACATTCCGCAGGGACGATGCCTTGAATGAGCCGACTTCGCTCGGATTGAAAGTGACGTCTCCGCGTCCCCCGTCACGGGCGGTGCCATCCGCATCGATTCCGTTATTCAATGAACGAAACATGGCAAAGATGGCGACCTGCGATTCCGTTCCCAGATGATGGCACGCAGTACAGCGTTCGAAGAAAATCTTCTTCCCCAGATTTTCCGAAGCGGTGAATCCCGGAAAATCATCGGTCGCGGAACTGACATCGGCGGCAGCTGCATCATATTTCGACTGCAGCGACTCCATCGACCGCAGGAATTGAGCGAGTGCCCGTGCGACCCGATCTTCTGCTACGACATCGCTTCCAAACGCCTGAATAAAGAGAGATTTGTAATGAGCATCGGCGGTCAGACGGGAAACCAGCATGTCGCGATCCAACCCCATTTCAACATGGCTGAAGAGCGGTTGCAGGACGGCTTCCTCCAAAGTCTCAGCCCGTTCATCCCAGAAGAACCCCGCCCGAACGAATCGCATGTCATTGAGCGACATTGCGTTGCGGTCCGTCTTTTGTCCCTGGAAGCCGATGCTGACAGGACGCGGGTCGGAGAATGCGTGTTGCTGCACGTGGCATGAGGCGCAGGAGATGGAATGATTCGCGGAGAGCTGGGTGTCATAAAACAGAACGCGGCCCAGCGTGGCCCCCGCATCCGTGACCGGATTCTCGACCGGCACCGTGTCGAACGTGTGCACGCCCGCAGCACTGAAGTACTTCGGTCGTTGCGGACTGGCATAATGAGCAAGCTCGGATGGCAAATTCAGCGATCGAGCAGGGGAGACAGTCGGATCATCCGCGCAGACGAGTCCCTGCATCATTGACGCGAAGGTCATCGCGGCGGCAAGGGTTCTCCCAAGAACAAGGTGCCCATCTGCGGTTCGAACAGGCTGTCGCATTTGATCCCCTGCAGTTCAAGCGAATGCAATCATTCAAGACGATATTAGAACTCACCAATGACCTCATTTCCGTCTCGCGTATGGAGATTCATCACGATGTCCATCGATGTGTTTTGACTGAGCGAGCGGACGCTTCCGTCTCCGAGCAGCGAATTTGCCGAGCCCGCGTGGAAACTATAGATTCCCTGGCTGTTACAGCAATTGATCAGGCAGGTGTACCCGGTTGTGGGCGAAGTTCCATTATGAAGCGCACCTTCATGGATGCAATCACCATCGGAGGCCCACAGATTGAGGGCATTGGGACTGGACCATGCAGCCCAGCCAGGTTGATTGGTACTGGTTTCATAACCAGTAGAGTTGCCGGGATTCGCCGTCACGACTCCTTTCAAATAGCGTGTGGGACGACCGGCAATTTCATCCAGAAAAATCGTATTGGAAAGCCCATCGGTGATTTTCGCCAACTTCACAGAGGCATTGCTGTCCATGGCAGCAAAGCCCCTTTTCCCTGTCGAATCGTAAATATAATTCCCTTGGGCAGACCGGGCAAAGTAGTCTCCGGCTGCCCCAAAACTTCCGGCGATCAGCTGAGTATTATTCGGATTTCCCACATCACTCCCGCTGGCGACTGTCGTCGACGGGCCTGAATAGAGTTGCACCATGCGATTCCCACCCGGCGTCGAAGGACAGATAAAAAGCGGCAATTTCGTTTGAACGGCTAACTGATTCTGCGATTCATAATGGGCGTAGTTATAATCATATGCATTGGCGACTGTCGCCTGATCAATGTAAGGCAACAAGCAAACCGACCATCCGGAGCGGACCGCCATTGCCGGGACGGAGACGGTAATCCTGACCGGCGGCAGCCCATTATAGACATCGGCATAATTGTGAAACGCCAGCCCGAGCTGTTTGAGGTTGTTCTTGCACTGGCTGCGGCGGGCCGCCTCCCGCGCCTGTTGCACGGCGGGCAAGAGCAGCGCGATGAGCACTGCGATAATGGCAATCACGACCAGCAACTCAATCAGCGTGAAGCCAGCTTACTTTGTTCGAACTCTTTGAATGGATGAACTCATTTTCAACCCTTCATTGGCTGTGGTAAATCAAATGGCAACGAAGGAAGCTCACTGGCTGCTGGACGCGAGAAACGGCAGACACTGAATTTCGTGTCAGACTCTCGGGAAGGTTCCATGCTGGCTGGCTGGTCGACTTCAATTGACTGTCAGGGAACATCTGTAACGCAAACTTCATTCCCAGAAACGGACTGCCGGGAACTTGCGAAAAAACTTGCTTCCCAGCTAAATCGCAGTACTCCCGCATCGACCGCGTTCCGCCACGCGTCGAGTTGCCTTGCATCATTCAAAAATGCGCTGCATGGGCCCAGCAGCCTGTTGAAAAACGTGAAATCTCAGCCAGACAGAAATGTCAGGCCCACGTTTTTCAGTGGTTCAGTAGCCTCTGGTGGCACAGACATTTCGGTCTGTGCATTTTCAACAGGCTGCCAGGCCAGAGTAACTTGCTCTAAAGACGCCCTGAGCCCTCCGCTTACGAATGGCGATTTCATCGCTATCTGTGGCGAATAATTCGTCAACGTGGAGTCCGGGGAGAAGTCACATTCTTCCCCCCCTTTGCGAGCATTTGGAGCGCTCGATTGGCTGCCGGCAGCATAGCTGTTCCATGATCTTCACGAACAAACATTTCAAAACGCACGCCGAGGAGTGGCGCAGCGCCTGCCAGCGCGTCAGTCAGTTCGCGAGCATTATCGACTTGCCGGCGTGACTTCAGCATCGCTTCCCGATCCGGCGGGCCGCCAAAACCAGGATTCTCTTCTTCGCCCACGGTCACCAGCAGCTGCACCGGGTGCTGGACGGAGTTCAGACGTGACAGAAATGCCGGGACCTCTTTCAGAATCGAGCGATCATCGACCCAGATCGAAGGGCTTGCGGCACAATACATCTGGAAAGACTCGGGACGATGAAACAGAGCATGCAGTACGAAAAGCCCTCCAAAGGATTGGCCGAAGAGGAGTTGCCGTTGACGGTCGATCTGGAATCGCTGTTCTACATGGGGTTTGAGTTCTTGTTCGATAAAATCCAGGAATTGATCAGCCCCTCCAGTGGCCTGGGCCATGTAAATCGTGTGCTGGGGCGGTTGGGACTTGATCCAGGCCGGATCGACGGGGAACAGCAGGTCTCGTGTGCGTCGCCGGGAGTGTTCCCTGACGTCCTCTTCCGGATAACCAATCCCGACAATGACCGCATCCTTCAGGGCGTGCTGTCGCTGCAACGCCACCATCATCAAGGGGAAATTCGAGTTTGCATCCGTGAGATAAACGACCGGTGACCCTGCCTCGGAAACTCTTCCCTGAGACGCGTGCACAAAGATGCGATACTCAAGACCAGCCTTCGATTTGAGGTCGAACTGAAAGCAACCCGGCAGGACCACCGGGGCTTCACTCGCAGGCTGTGGCTCTGCGCCATGCCCGGAAGAAACAGAGAGGAGGAACCAGCTCAGCAGAACGAAAACAGCCTTTGATTGTCGACTCATTAATCCAAACCCCGGTCTTATCGATGGTGATTGCACATGGCCCGAAGCTGTTGATGCACGCTCCGTACCAATTTGCGATCAGCACTCGTCGAAGCCCCAAATGTACTCCGATCTCTAGAGCAAGTTGCTCTGGTCCGGGCCCGCGCAGCGCGCGTTTCGCCTGATAAAACGCAACTCGCCGCGTCGCGGAACGCGATTGATGCGGGGTGAATGCGCTCTTGTCCCTGAACATTACCCGGAAAGTGCAGTCATCCACACATTCGGTAATTGATTTACGGACAGCTCCTGAGCTTTATCCTCGATCTCGTCTGGCTTCATTCCATGAAGAAAGTGGAATCGTCATATCGATGGGAAGGAATTCCACCTGCTGGGTGGTGGTCTCTAAGAGTGCCACAGTGGGATGACCATACGTCCAACCGGAGGCTTCTCCAGGATTGATCATGAGTCGGCCCTGGTGGTCACGTTTCATGCAGGGGCGATGCGTATGCCCGAAGATGGCGACATCGAAGTCGTCGACGTAGCTGGCGAGTTGACGTTCCATATGCACAATGACGATACGGGTTCCATCCGCCAGCAAGTAGGCTGCCGGTGCATCCTGAATTTCTCCAATCACCCGCAGCCCGCCCCGAATGCCGATCTTGTTCCCTTCATTATCTCCATGACATCCATACAGCGGACATCGCAGTTTTCTGAGCGGGGGAATCGCAAATGTCGACACCAGGTCTCCCGCGAACAGAACGCATACGCACTCCCGTTCGTTGAACATGTCAACCAGCCGGCGGATGTTATCCAGATGATCATGAGTGTCTGAAAAAATGCCAACTCGCATGTCGTTCACCTGAATTTGTAATAGCAATATATCCTGGAGCGCATAGGCCGATTTATCGTTTCGCTGTCGTCTGCAGCGAAACGATAAATCATTGAATTCTCTCTGCGAGTGTCCACGTGTATGACGGACAATATGGAAGTCATGCGTTCTAGAGCGCGTTCACCCCGCATCGACCGCGTCCCGCCACGCGGCGAGTTGCGTTTCATCAGTCGAAACGCGCGCTGCGCGGGCCCAGGCCAGAGCAACTTGCTCTAATCTGGGGGAGGGACGTGCAGACGTGACATCTCCTGTCGTGCGGCATCGAACACAATGGGAACGCGGTCCGGGAAGGCCGCGGCCGCCTGTTGTAACTGATTTCGATTCCGAATTCTGGCCACGATCACCGGTCCATCCAGGGTGGGAAGGTTGGTCACATAATCCATGTGACGATCGGCAGCATCCGGCAGCACCAGCACAATCGCATTTTCTCCCTGTCGCAGCATGTCCACCTGTTCCCGAAAACGATGATATCTTGACCGGGGAAACGCCAGTTCTGCCATTCCCTGCTCGATACGTCCCGGCCAGATGGGAGGCAGGGTGATCAAGTTGACTGCGAGAGATAAGAGGATCAATCCGTTCCACCACCAGCGAAGTCCGGAACATCCGGTCTGCTGCCATGTTTGAACAAGCCGTCGTGTTCCTTCGGCAAAGAGCAGAATCCACAACGGGGCACTTTCAAAAACGTAATGCCAGCCCATGATTCCCGCAAACCAGTAAGGGAGATGCACCACGTGTAAGCTGAGCACGGAGTACCAGATCAACTTCCAGCGAGGATCTCCCCGTTGTGGCGAGAACAGGCAGGCCATCCCTCCCAGCAGCAACGGGACAATTCCCATTGACCAGCGCAAGCTGGACTCCAGCCGCGTCTTGACATTCTGAGCAGCCAGATTCGGGGTCAGATTTTCCGCCCAGCGATCATAATGATCAAGAACTTTAGGGCCCAGACGCTCTTCACCTTTAATCACATTATTAAACCCATAACGATGTCTTGGAGTATAAATATCGGTATAGAGCTGGTAGGGAGACTTCCACCAGGAACCGGTGATGGCCTGATTTGAAACGGCTGAGATCAGCAGACCGAACAACAAGGGAGCAGCCAGCACAATCGCAAAGAGCGTTCGCGATTGGAATGTGAGTGACTGATTTCGATTGCGTTCCCAGGCGAGGTGCGTTTTTCCGGTCAGCCACCAGATGGCAAACAGGATTCCAAATGGCAGGCCGAAGCCGGCCGCCGTCATGGGCCGGCAAAGCATGGCAAACGAAAGTCCACATCCCGAGACAAACAATAAAAGCACTCCCCCGCATCGCATCCATCTGAAAAATGTCCAGGCAAACAGTAACAGTCCCAGCATGCCAGGATGATGCGCCAGCAGGAGATTGCTGAATAACAGTAATCCGGGAGAGAGTGAAAATAAGACTCCCGCCAGAACTCCAGTGCGATTTGTCGAAAGTTCACGCCCAATACAGAACACCAGCACGGCTGAGAGCCCCTGTGCAAGTTGATATCCCAGCCAGGGATGCCCCAGGGCGACAAACGGTGCCAGCCAGAAACCGACTCCCGGGAAGTAACGGCTGGCGAAATGTCCTTCATTCAGGACGTGCATCTGGTCAAACCACTCGGGATGCGTGGGAGAACTCGGCAACCACCAGCGTCCCTGTAAATAGGTTTGTGCCTGAAACAAATAGCTATATTCATCATGATAAGCGGGTGGAAAACCATGCAGATCCCAGCCCGCCCAACGGCTGGCCAGAAATGCCAGCAGGAACAGCAAGCCAGCCGCCATCCATGTGCCAATTCGTCCCTGGGAACTCGCTGCGGATTGATCGAGCCAGGCTTTTCGAGCAGCGTTGAAGGGATTGCCGGACCGGCCGCGACCGATTTTGAGAAACAGGGGAGCCAGCAATAGCCACGGCAAAAATGGAAGCCAGTCCGCATTCGATCCCGCCAGCCAGCCTGTCAGCGCTTCGAGGCGACTTTGCGGATCTGCCCAGCGGAGACCTTCGCAAACAATCGTCAGCCCCAACACGAGAAAATAGACGCACCACTGTCCCGGAACGGAAACCGTAGAAGAGGGATTGGAGTTGGAAGCGTCTGCAGGCAATGGTCAACTCGCAGGTTCGATGATTGAATCAGGATGAATTATACTCGCTCGATCATTTCAGGTCTGTTCCAGTGAAAACAAGGGAAAAAGGTATTGAGATGCTCCCGGGAATTCAATTATTCAATCTGACCGGCAAGGCGGCCATTATTACTGGCGGTTCAAAGGGACTGGGACAGGCGATGGCCTGTGGGCTGGCCAGTGCGGGGGCAGATGTTCTGTTGACGAGTCGACATGAATCTGAAGCAACAGCCGCTGCCGACCGCATTGCAATAGATTATGGGCATCGAGCCCTCGGAATGGCAGCGGATGTGACCAATGCAGCACAGGTCCAGTCCATGGTGGAACGTGCCATGCAGGAATTTGGTCGCATCGACATTCTGATCAATAATGCGGGCATTAATATTCGCGGGCCAATGGAAAGCCTCACCCTCGAAGAGTTCCAGGAGGTCAATCATGTCAATGTGAATGGTCCATGGTTGTGCTCCCGGGCAGTGCTGCCGCAGATGAAAGCAGCTGGAACCGGGAGAATCATTCATCTGGCCAGTACGCTGGGAGTGGTAGGGCTGGCGAATCGCACTCCATATACCGCGAGTAAAGGGGCCATTGTGCAACTCACACGGGCCATGGCATTGGAACTGGCCCCCTTCGGCATCACCTGCAATGCCATTTGTCCGGGTCCCTTTTTGACGGACATGAATGTCCCCATTGCGGAAACGGAAGAAGCCAAAACCTTTATCGTGGGGGCGGTGGCTCTCAATCGCTGGGGGAAGCTGGAAGAGATTCAGGGGGCAGCGATTTATCTGGCCAGCGACGCCAGCAGCTTTGTCACCGGCAGCCTGCTGATGGTCGATGGAGGCTGGACAGCCCGATGATGGCAGTGAACGAGAGAACGGGGAAAGACATCTCCGGTTTCACGGCGACCTTTTCAAATCCGGCTCAATTCACGACAATTCGGAAACTCGATGATTTCTTCAGACGTCTTTCGTCAGTGTGGCCCCGTATGAATCGCCTTCTCAACTCATTTTCAGCTTCGTTTCGACACGTGAGCTGCATGGCTGGAATCTGGCTGGCGACTGGCATTTTTCCGGTCTTTGCTCAAGAGGCTGGCAGCACTCCTCCGGTTCCAGCACCCGCATTCACAAGGCCGCTTTATCTGGAATGGGGCATCACGGGGGCTGTGATTGCACTGGCCCTCTTTGTTGTCTGCCGAAAAAGTAATCGCACGTAATCCGGATATGTCCGCGCCCTCCCCGCTTCGCCGCATTGCTATTACTGGAATAGGACTGGTGACTCCGCTGGGGCTCACTCGAGAAGAAACCTGGGAAGGACTTCTGGCTGGTCGACGGGCCGTTCAATGGATTGATGAAACCGTACCGGCTCCTGTTCTGCAAGTTGCGGGATCACATCGCCTGTTCGGGGCTCGTGTTCCCCTGGAGACATCACAGACCAACCGCATGATCTGCTTTGCCCGACGTGCCGCCCGCGAGGCCATTGAACATGCCGGCGTTTCGAAAGCAGAACTTCGCCAGGCAGCCTGCGTCATCGGCACCAGCAAAATCGATCTCCGTCATTTTGATCGCTGGGCAAAACAACTCACTTCAGCCCCACCTGATGACGAAAGAGGTGAGAGGACCGGTCTTGTGCCAGTTGGAGAAGGTGATCATTTCGCATCTGGGACCGGACCGTATGAAGCACTGTTTCCCTGTTCGATCGCCTCCGCTGTGGCAGCGGATTATCACTGTGAAGCTGCGGTTCTATGCCCGGTGGCAGCTTGTGCAACGGGACTGGTGAGCATCATTCAGGCAGCCCATCTGATCCGGGACGGGCAGTGTTCCATCGCCCTGGCGGGAAGTGCGGACGCTTCTCTGCATCCCGGTCTATTGGCGTCTTATCGACGGTTGGGAGTCCTGGCTCAGCCCGGTTCAGATCCTTCCCGGTGCTGTCGACCGTTCGATGAGTCCAGGACCGGCTTTGCTGTGGGTGAAGGGGCCGCCATTCTGGTTCTGGAAGATTGGCATCATGCCCGCCAGCGGGGGGCTTCCATTCTGGCAGAATGGGTGGATGGGACGATCACCAGCGGATGTTCTGATCTGATTCGTATCGATCATACTGGACTGGACGTCGCCATGAGCCTGAAGCGATTGCTGCAGCGAAACAACGTGCTGCCTTCTCAGATCGATCTGGTGAGCGTGCATGGAACCGCCACGAAACTGAATGACGAAGTTGAGGCGGCAGCCTTCACGGATCTCTTTTCGACTTGTACGAAACAAGTCCCTGCTTTTGGAATAAAAGGATCGATGGGACATTTAATGGGTGCTGCGGGAGCAGTGGAACTCGCAGCATCCGTATTAGCCCTGATGCATCAAAAGATCCCGCAGACGGTCAACTTCGAAACCCGAAGTCTTGTTTTTCAAAACATCCCATTAAATTTTCATGCTTCACCAGCGGCAGAACTCCGTTCCCTGCTTAAACTTTCACTAGGGTTTGGAGGCACGATTGCCGCGGCTCTTATTCGAGCATATCGCTCAGAATAAAAACGATCCATCACTTGGGAACGTCATTCATACAGAGTACACACTGACAGGCTGAAATTCGGAAAGGTGAGGCTCCTGCCGAGCCGAACCCTTTCCAGAAGATTCATCATTTCACATTCTCAAGTGAGGTGAATCTCGGTTTAAGTGAATTTCAACGGGCTGCTAAGCCGTCACACAGCCCTGCGTTCTCATTCTAATTATGAGCATGTTTACGGGCAGCACGGTTTTCCTGGCGCTCGCTGCGTTTTTCCCGACGTTCGGCTCGTTGAGCAACACGATGCATCACTCGATCTGCGGCTCGATGGGTTACAAAGACTCCCACAGCATGGGCTGCCAATCCAGCTCCCCAGCCTGCCAGCGGCCAGTAAAACCAAGTCTGTTGCGGGTCGTTCGTGAGATCAATATACGCCAGCAGTGCATTCACTCCGACATAGATTCCTGCGTGAGCAAAAAAGATCTGCTGAGCCCGTCGTTCTGCATCCTCACGGGAAATTGTGGTCATCCTGTCCATGAGATTTTCTCCTTAAGTGATCTTGCGTTCACCTCTATCTCTCTTGCGACATGGCAAAATAGGGCGAACTAAAATTCAGAAACGCATCCAGCTCTGTGCCTGAAGAATCGCCGGATTGATCTCTGATCTCTCAGGCTGATTTTCAAAGCATCGCACAGCTCTCCCATCGCGGAGTAATCATGCTGAAAACCGGCATGAATTGGTCACCAGACAGGGAAGGAAAGATTCTTTCCTCTGCTTATGACATCGAGAGCATATTGTGTGCCGCAGCCAGGGCCATCAATGTTGCGGCCAGAAGTTCAACCAGCCATTGCCAGCGTCCCAGATAAGAACCTGCCAGCAGGATTCCAAAGAGTTGAACACCTTTTGCCAGCACTGGCCCCATGGTTCGCCCAAATGCATATCCAAACAGTCGAATCCCTGGATGCACTTCGAGTTGAATGCTCTTTTCGTGAAAGAACCATAATGTGGTTCCCAGATCCAGCAGTGTCGCGATGATTAAAAGCCCACGGCAGATCCATAGACGTCTTTCATTCTTCGTGAAAAGAGAGCTTCGACAAAGAGTATTTTTTCCGAAGTTCTGTCGGCGAGGCGACTTGGCAGCGGTGCGCCAATAGAACCACAATCCACCCATCATCAGGATGGCGAGAATCGCGAGGAGATGCCAGGTTCCTGCCTGCAGGATCGCGTCTTGTCGTTCCAGTTCAGAAGCGGTTCGATCAAAAGGCAGACGAAACAGAAACAGACGCCCGGATTGCATGCGGCGAAACACCCGGTCGGTCATCCAGATTGTCAGACCGATGACAAAACCGATTAACCATACTTCACGTAATTTGTGAATCATGCACAGAGCTTATTTCGTACTGATCACTCCCTGCGGCAGCGGCCGTCCCGGTAAATTGTCCCGGTAACCTGTCATGATCTTATAATGCTGCCGGCGCCGGGCGGCGGGTATGCCAGTCTGTGGCCTGCTCATAAATATGGGCAGCTTTCAGGATGCGTTCTTCCTCAAATGCCGGTCCCAGCAATTGCAACCCGATCGGCAACCCCTGATTGCTGAAACCGCACGGAATGGAAATCGCGGGCAGACCGGCCAGATTCGCAGAAACCGTATACATATCATCCAGATACATCTTCAGTGGATCGGCAGATTGGCCTCCCAGGGGATAGGCCGGAGTGGGACTGGTGGGGGTGAGAATCAGATCCACCTGCTGAAATGCCTGCTGGAAGTCGTTTGCAATTAATCTCCGGACTTTTAATGCTTTGAGATAATAGGCATCGTAATATCCCGATGAAAGAGCATATGTTCCGATCATAATACGACGTTTGACTTCGTCGCCAAAGCCTTCCGCACGACTGGATTCGTACATCTCCACCATGTTGGAGAACTCTTCCGCCCGATGACCGTAATGGACGCCGTCATAGCGCGCCAGATTGCTGGAGGCTTCCGAAGGAGCGATAATATAATAAGCCGCCACGCCGTATTTCGTATGTGGCAGGGAAATCTCGCTGACAGTCGCCCCCAGCATGCGATAGAGTTCGATTGCCCGCGTGACTGTCTGGGCCACATCCGGATCGACACCGGGACCAAAATGCTCCGGAACAATCCCGATGCGAAGTGTTGACAGCGGTTGATCGAGACTTCGGCTCCACTCCGGAATAGACGCGTTGACAGAAGTAGAATCCCGCGGGTCATGTCCAGACAGGACTTCCAGCAGGAGTGCGGCATCTTGCACGCTGCGGGCGAATGGGCCCACCTGGTCGAGCGAACTCGCAAAGGCCACCAGCCCATATCGAGAGACGCGGCCATACGTCGGCTTCATTCCCACCACTCCACAAAAAGCAGCGGGCTGGCGAATTGATCCTCCGGTATCCGAACCCAGTGCCAAGGGGGCCATTCCCGCACTGACAGCTGCTGCCGAGCCTCCGCTGGAACCACCCGGAGTGGTGTTTTCGCCCCAGGGATTGCGAGTCTTCTGAAAGGCGGAATTTTCGCACGAAGACCCCATGGCGAATTCGTCAAGGTTCGTCCGGCCCAGCAGAATGGCATCCGCCTGCCGTAATTGCTGAACGACATGGGCATCATAAGGAGGAGCAAAATTCTCCAGCATGCGACTGGCACAAGTCGTTTTCCAGCCCCGCACGCACAGGTTGTCTTTCACAGCCACCGGCAAGCCCGCCAGGCGCCCCAGCGGCTCACCGGCGGCCCGTTTGCGATCGACTTCGACGGCGTCCCGCAGTGCTCCCTCACGATCCACCTGCAGAAACGCCTGAACCTGACCTTCCACCTGATCGATGTACTGCAGATGTGTCTGCAGGAGTTCCACGGCGGTCAACTGGCCGCTACTGAGTTCCTGCAGAAGATGACCGGCCGTTTGATGTACGTGTGACACAGCTTACGCCCCTTCCAGAATCTGTGGGACCAGAAAGTACTGTCCATTGGATTTAGGAGCATTGGCGAGGGCATCTTTTCGATCCAGGGAGGGGACCGGAACATCCTCGCGAAACACGTTGAGCAATTCACCCGCATGTGCCATGGGCTCAACATTTTTCGTATCAATTTCATCCAGTTGATGAACATATTTCAGAATATGCCCCAACTGATCGGCAAACCGGATCTGCTCTTCCGGAGTCAATTTCAACCGCGAAAGTGTAGCTACCTTCTGGACATCATGAGGAGAGAGAATCATAAGATGAACATGTTTTCGGGTGAGACAACTTTTCGGATAAGGCACAACGTCTCCGCGATGATGGCAACTCCGCCGGAAGGGGACAAGCGAACGGCGTTTCGATGGCAAATTCAATTCCAGACACGAGGAAGACATGAATTGTTGCTGATAAGATCACATTCCCGTCTGCGAAATTAGAGCGCATTCACCCCGCATCGACCGCATTCCGCCACACAGCGAACGACCTTTCATCCGTCGAAACGTAAGCTGTGCAGGTCCAGGCCAGAACAACTTGCTCTAAATAGATGGGGAGATTTTCAAGAACGGGAGAAAGAATTCCGATCTTTTCTGCAGTCTGCAATCTGCTACGATTAGCAGTGTCTGCTCGACCTGAAGAGCCTCTCACAAAACTTGTCCGATCCGCTTCGCGGAAAGAGGATTTTCTCCATCCGAGAAGTTTTGTGAGCGGCTCAAATAAACACTGCTTTCCAGGAGCCCCGATCCTAATCGGGCTGCGTCCAATGTCTCACCCCCGTGCCCACGATGAATCGCTGGGCGAAATTTATAACCGCGCATTCTGGCTGGTTTTTATCGCCAACCTGTTCCTTTGCGCTGCCAACACTCTCACTTTTCGCTTTGCCGAATTCATTACGTTTCTGGGCGGGAGTGAAGAGCACACAGGCAGAATTGTGGCGGTGGGGCTGATCGCTTCCATTTTCTGGCGGGCATTCCTGGGACAAGCCATCGATCGCTTCGGTGTGAGAAACGTCTGGCTGTTCAGCACAGTTGTGTATCTGATCGGTGCCTGGATGCTCGTGACAACGAACCAGTTGAATTGGCAGATTTACGCCGCTCGCGCGATTTTCATCATTGGAATTTCGAGTATGTTCGCCACAGCCCTGTCTTTTGTGCAGGGGCTGGCTCCGCTTGATCGGCGGACGGAAATCATTGGAACCTATGGCGCCAGCGGATTCCTGGGCATGATCTGCGGTGCCCAGTTGGGAGATTATCTGTTCAGCATCTATCCGGAAGGAGGCAAGCTGTTTCAGGTGCTCTTTGGTTTAACGCTGGCGCTGGGGGCGACACATGGGTTTCTGGCAATCTTCATGACGGGAAGATCGCCGCATGTGCGGCCAGATGTCGCTCTTCCGGTGCATCGGTTGATCATGCGTTACTGGCCGCGGATGGCCGTGCTGGTCACCACATTAATGGGGTTGACGGTGGCCATCAGCACTGTGTTTTTAACTCGCTATGCCACAGAACGTGGTATCACCGGGCTGCGGCTGTTCTTCACGGTTTATGCCATCACAGCGTTTACAATGCGGTTAACGGCTCGAAACTGGAGTCGGGTGCTGGGACGACACCGTTTGATCGTGGTCGGTCTGGTCTCACAACTATTTGCATTTCTGGCACTGCTGCCGGTTTCCCAGAGCTGGCACCTGATCCCTTCCGGAATCTGCTTCGGATTTGGGCAGGCACTGCTGTTTCCCTGTATCGTCTCTCTCTGTTCTGGAGCATTTCCAGAACAGTATCGCGGCACAGGAACCACTCTCACACTATCGGCCATCGATATGGGAACGATGGTCACCGCTCCGGTCATGGGCTGGCTGATCGATCAGGTGGGCTATGGCCCGATGCTGGTCCTGGCCAGCCTGGCGCTGGTGACGGGAGCAGGGATTTATGCCGTGTTGACCTGGCGGATCATTGATTCCGACATGCGACCGGTCATTTCCCCACGACAACCGGCAGTTGCCGTAGTTCAAGAAGGACTGTTACCGTTGAAGCCGGAGCCGATTCCGCTCACACCGATCGCAGTCGTTGCAAGAGTCGGATAATTTCCGGCGTGACCGGTTTGTTACGTCCCTTGAAGCTCAGCCGTAACAGGGCACTACAACATATTAACCCCGCATTGGCCGCGTTCCGCCACGCGGCGAGTGCGTTTCATCCGCGCTGCGCGGGCTCAGGCCTGAGCAACTTGCTCTAATCGGCTTTGGTGCCACAATATGGGCAGAAGCTCCATTTGTGGGACAGCTTTTCGTGACATTGATGGCACGGACTGGCTGCAGTGATGGCATCAAACGGCGTGAGCCAGGTGAACTTGGCTTCGCTGTTGACCTCATCTTTTTTCAGGATAATCGTGAGTCGGTCTTTCTTCTGCGTGTCGACGATCATTTTTTCATCTGCGTCCGTTCCAGAGAAGACGAGAAAATGAGTGTTTTCGTTCTGGGCTCCGCCGCTGGCGGCAAATGCGGCCTTGAACGATGCCAGAGTGCTGGCGATACGTGGTGGAACCGCAGCCAGTGGCGGAATCTCTTCTCCATCGGGATTGATCAATCGAGTCCGTTCGCGCAAGGTCGCTTCCGTGGCATAGGTGCTCCGGCCCAAGGCATCATTGGTGCCGCTGGCCATCCCGACAATGATATAGGGCTTCAGAATGGCAACCTGTTGTGCTGCCGCTTCGCGGGTCATGCCTCCTTGAGCATAAATCGATTCCGCAAAGAAATCACTGGGCAACCAGAGTCCCAGTTGCAGGCCCCCTTTTGTCGCTTGTAGCTGCATCAGCTCAGTGATAAATCCGCCGACATTTGCGGGCGGCTCTTCAGCGCCCAGACTGAACGGGAGCAGACACAAAACGAGAAAACCGACGAACCCGGAGAAATGAGATCGCTGCATGGGAATGGCCTTCGAGCAAGTGCTCTCGCCTGCGCCCGCGGTGAGAGCATGGGGACAGATTGTGAATGGCAATCCGCGTGGCAGGGCACCGGCTGTCTGCGCTCGCAGCCGTGGCACAGCTTTATTTCGACACGTCTGCCAGCTTGGGTTCGAGATAATCGACAGTGCTGTTCATCGTGATCAGGTGCTCGTATTCCGACTCCGGAATCTGCACTCGATACTGCTTGCGGAGTTCCATGACAATGTCCAGGAAATCCATGCTGTCCAGCTCCATCTGTTCCCGAAACGCGACAGCATCATCCAGATTCGACAGGTCTTCGTCCGGGGCGATCCGTTCCAGAATGCCAATGATCACATCCCGAATTTCTGGCCGAGTCATACCGATACTTCCTCATTCACCTGATAAACGATGCAAAAACTTCGCCTGAAAACAGTTCAAACGGAATATTTCATTCAAACGGAATATTTCATACGGAGCGGAAAGCAGGCCTCTTCCTGAAATCGTCTGAAACTCGATGCCCCTTGAAGACTGCTGCCTGCAGACTGGCGGATCACGAACTGCGTGCCGTCAGGCATAGACGCCCCCTTGATCGGCCGGAAATTTCTTCACAATCACGACAGAGTTGATACCAAGCATGCCAAAGGAATTGTTGAGAATGTACTCAACGCGTTCCATGTGTCGCGGGCGATTGGCCACCACCTGTTGCAGTTCGCATCGTGGATCCTGCTGATCGAGGTTGATTGTAGCGTGGGCAATCTTGTCCTGAAAGCCAGGGATATTGCCCAGTAACTCCAATGCCCCGGCTGCTCCCATCGCATGCCCGATGAAGCTTTTCGTATTATTGATTGCCAGTGAAGGACGATCTCCAAACACCGCGCGGAGCGCCTTGGATTCCTCAATGTCCCCTTGCTCTGTCGCGGTGGCATGGCTGGAGACGATATCGATCTGGTCCGGCGTGAGTCCGGCCCGCTTCAAGGCCAGATGAATACATTCCGCCTGGCGAACCGAAGAGGGAAGCACAAAATCCAGGGCATCGGAGTTCATGGCATAGCCCACAATCTCGCCATAGATTTTTGCTCCCCGGGCCAGTGCATCGGGCAGGCGTTCCAGCGTGCAGATCCCCCCTCCTTCAGAAACGACAATGCCATTTCGCTGGGTGTCGAACGGGCGACTGGCCTTTGACGGATCTGCATTCCATGCCAGAGCCCCTTGACTGGCAAAGCTGGCAAAAATACCAAAGGTATGAATGCTCTCAGAAATCCCACCAGCGATGGCCAGATCGACTTCTTTCAGTCGCAACATCTGCAAGCCATAAATAAACCCTGCATTTCCCGCAGCACAGGCGGCTCCCACCGTCAAATGGGGGCCGGTAATCCTCATGTTGAGAGTCACTTCCCCCGCGGGATTGTTGGCAACGGTGCGGGGATTGTGATGATGCGACCAGACTTTAGTGTCATAATCGAAGTTGGAGATCTCATAGATCTCGGATTCTGTTTCCACGTTCCCGTGTTCGGTAATGCCCAGGTAAACGCCCACGCGATCTTTGGGGAAATTTGCCCAGTCGAGTCCGGAATCCAGCACGGCTTCATTGGCACAATAAATGGAAACGGAACCTCCCCGTGTTCCGCGGCGGCGTTCCTTTTTCTTCTGATAGCGAAACTCATCAAAGCTGCAGACCCCCGCCAGAACCGGGGTTTTGATATATCGAGTCTCGAATGGGACGACACCGGATTTTCCTGCCAGCAAGGCTGCCCGGTAATCGGCCAGGCAATTTCCATTTGGCGCAGTAAGTCCCACGCCAGTCATGACAATTCGATTTTCGTCTTGCAAAGAATCGGACATCTTCCGCCGCCAAAAAAGTTGAATACAGCAGCGTAGCTGCGCGGGGAAATGGACACAAGCGGGCGACGTTCAAGAGAATTGCAGAAACGGGTGCAACCGGCAAAAGAACACTGAGAGCGCATTACCCCAGCAGGATTCCAGGCTACGGCTTGTGGTGTTGACTCTGCGTTGAAATTTTTGATGGAGGATTCTCGGACGGATTCCTGGTGGTGGACCTGAATTGATGTGGTGGAGAGGGGTCTTTGGCGCATGAAAATGACCAGTCGGCGCTCACTTGTGACGACTTGTTTCGAATTCAAAATCGGGCGACGCTGTTGTATCGCAATCTGCAATACCGTTCGATAGTCTAGTGCTCTGGTCCCCCTGTCCTGATGGGCTCTCGAGTTGTCACCGCAGGCTCTTCAGCCTGCCCGCGGTAAGTTCTGCAACCTGTCATCTCGGGTGTGACCGCTACGAGCGTCTATGAACCCTGTATCGTGCAAGTTGCTCTGGCCTGAGCCCGTGCAACTCGCGTTTCGATTGAGAAAAGACGACCCACCGCGTGGCGGGATGCGGGGGAATGCGTTCAAGTCGCGTCCGCGATAAAGCGTCAGACTTTTGTCTGTCGAAAACATACGATGCAGCCTCGGGCGAGAGCAGCTTGCTCTTCTTAAAGACTCTGAGTTCACGACTGATATTTCGTAAAACTGGAGACACATTGTGAGAATTTTCCTGTCTGTGTGCTTGGCACTGGGAATGCTATGTCAGGTCGGTCTGGCTGCTGACAACACCCCGCCGGATGGATTCAAAGCTCTCTATAACGGCAAAGATTTTTCCGGATGGCACGGAATGCCGCATTACGACCCTGTGAAACTGGCCAACCTGCCGGAAGCCGAACGGGCTGACCTGTTGAAGAACTGGGAAGAGGACCTCGCCAAACACTGGAAAGTGGAAGATGGCGTTATCGTCAATGATGGTCACGGGGTCTATCTGACCACCGATGATTCGTATACCGATTATGAACTGCTGGTGGACTATAAAATGCTTCCACTCGGCGACAGCGGACTCTATCTGAAGAACTCTCCCCAGGTACAGATCTGGGATTTCACCCAGACAGGTGACAAACTTGGCCCTGAACGGGCACTGGGTTCGGGCGGACTTTGGAATAATTCTCCAGGCAAAGCGGGTAAAGATCCTCTCGTCAAAGCAGACCGTCCGCTGGGCGAATGGAATTCTTTTCGAGTGCTTCAATTGGGGGCCCGGACCAGCGTCTGGCTGAATGGTCAACTGGTTGTCGATCATGCCATTATGGAAAACTATTTTGATCGTGCTCACCCTTTGATTAAAAGTGGCCAACTCCAGTTGCAGACGCATGGATCAGAAATCCAGTGGAAAAATATCTATCTGCGTGAGATTGGCGCGAATGAAGCCAACAAACTATTGCGGGAAAAATCTGGCTCAGGATTTACCTCCATCTTCAATGGTCAGGATCTGACCGGCTGGAAGGGAGCCCTGGACGGATATGAAGTGGTCGATGGTGCCATTCGCGGCAAACCTGGCCGGGGAGACGTGCTCTTTACCGAAAAGGAATATGGAGATTTCGTCGTACGTCTGGACTTCAAATTGCCACCCGCGGGCAACAATGGTCTGGCGATTCGCTATCCCGGTCACGGCAACGCTGCCTATCAGGGGATGTGCGAACTGCAGGTTCTGGATTCAGAACATGACCGGTACAAAGATATTGATCCGCGACAGGCACACGGTTCTGTCTATGGCATTATTCCTGCCGCTCGGGGGTATCTGCGAAAGACGGGAGACTGGAACTTCCAGATCGTCACCGTTCGGGGACCGCACATTACCGTGGAATTGAATGGCAATGTGATCCTGGACGGAGATGTCAGCAAGGTGACCGAATATATGGCAGGGTCCGCCCATCCTGGGAAAGACCTGACTTCCGGACACTTCGGTTTCGCCGGACACAATGACCCGGTCGAATTTCGCCAGATCGACATTCAGGAACTGGCTCCGGAAGCAGCCAAATAAAGCGGCTATAACGCGCATTCACCCCGCATAGACCGATTCATCGTTTCGCTGTCGTCTGCAGCGAAACGATGAATCGTTGAATTTTCTCTGCGAGTGTCGTTCTCAGTCTGATCGAGAAAAGGGGAAAGAGTTAAGAAGCCCTCACAAAACTTGCAGCAAACTTGCTCGCGGAAAGGAAACGTTCCTTGTCCGGGAGGTTTTGTTCGCGGCACTAAATACGGTCTTCCCGTATGCTCTTTCTTTTTTCACCTTTACGTCACTTGTGGGTTAAGTTTTCAAGCGTGGAAGTACTTTCATTTCCTTCATCCCGTGCAAACGCCAGCGGATATTCTGATTTGGGGTCTGACACCCGTAGCGTCACATTCCCATCGAGAACATCCGCCAGTAATTGCCCGCAGACTTCCGCCCGCCAACCCTGCATCAGGCGCGGAACTTCCGTTTGACGATTCTCGAAAACGTGCCACCGGACAAAGTCTTTCAGATCGGCGGAAGTGGCAACCAGAGTCATGGACAGCCCCAGTTCCTGGCAGCGATTCGCCAGGGCCAGTCCCAGAATTTTTGCCAGAACTTCGTCCTGGGCTGGATGTCCCGGACCATTCAATTTTTCCGGCAATTGATCGTTGGGCAGTTCCAGTGCAGCCTGAATGATCTGAATGAAGGTCTCGGCATGTTGCTGGTAATCCCGGCGATTCATATCGCGAGTCATGTTCAGTTCGCGAATGGTCTTCGGCTGTCGCTGGGCCAGTTCGATAATGAGATCGTCCCGCAGCAAACGGCGTTGCGGCTTGTCAATGCGTTCCGCTTCCTGACTTCTCCACTGATATAACGCCCGGGCCACGGCCATTTCGCGACGATTCATGCGCCCATAACCCGGCAGGCGCAGCCAGCCATCGCGGTCTTCTTCGGCCAGAACATAATTGATAAATCGCTCGAATTCCGCTTCCGCCCAGTTCAGCCGGCCATTTGCTGCCAGCGACTCTTTCTGAATCTTCCAGATCGTCGGCAAATGCCGGACATCTTCCAGAGCGTAGCAGATCTGCTTTTCAGCAAGTGGACGATGCAGCCAATCGGTTCGAGTCTCTTTTCCGTGCTGAAGCGAATGGTTCAGCACCCGCGTCACCAGATTTGTATGTGAAATCGGGAAGCCTCGAGACCGCAACCCTTCCGCAATCTGCACATCCACCAACCGATGAGGCCGACGACCGGTGGCGAACTGACAAAACCGAATCTCTTCTCGTCCGCCATGCACCAGAATCGTGGTTTCCTGATCTGTCATAATCTCCCACCAGGGCGCCAGTTGGCGGACAGAAAAGGGATCGACGCCAAAGCTCTCGCCGTCGGGAAGCGCGAACTGCAGCAGACATAACCGAGGACGGAAATACGACTCCGAGACAAATTCCGTGTCGAAGGCGACCAGTCCAGCAGAACGAATGCGGTCACACAACTGGTCAAATTCAGATTGTTCAACGATCAGTGTCACAAATCAGCATCGCAAAAAGATTAGTGCGCATAACTCCCACATCGACCGCGTTCCACCACGCGGCGAATCGTCTTGCATCAATCATCAATCGAAACGCTCGCTGCGCGGGCCCGGGCCAGAGCAATTTGCTCTAGGCGGGAGATTCCCGGTAAGCAGGGATCCATCGCAGCTTAAAGAACGCAATATTTAGACGCAATCTTCACAAGGAACGAACTTTGCGAGAAAAGTGAACTGAAGGCCCTCCCGGACCTTCCGGAGATCTCTACTTCGCCTGGACCCGCGCAGCGCGTCATCGCGTGGCGGAACGCGGCCGATGCGAGAGTAACGCGCTCTAGCTTTTTGCAGCCAGTAGTCCGCCCGCAATGATGAATGTGGCAGCCAGCAGGATGCGGGCTGGATGAACGGTTCTCCATTCCGCCAGCAGAGCCAGACCGATGATGACGGCCACCAGCGTATTCATATTGTACAGCGGAGCCAGCTGACTGATGGGTGATCCGAATTTCCGCATGGCTACCAGAATCAGTCCGGTAGACATCGACCAGAGCAAGCCAAACGAGATAGTCATGATCGTACCGTTTCGCCCCATATTGAAGTCTCGTTCCAGCAATGTATACATCCCCCCTACCAGGCAGGTGATTAATCCGGTCACCATAAGGAACGGACCTGTGCCCATGCTGTAATTGGTGGCCAGTTTCTGAAAGATTCCGGCGAAGCCCAGCAACAATGCGGGTAAGACGCCCCCCACAATCAACCCCAGATATTTCATAGACATCACAGTCGTGACGACTTTCTAATTAAGATCACGTTCGCCCCGTATCAGCCGCGTTCTGCCACGCGGCGGACAGTTTTTCAACAATCAATACGCGCGCTGCGCGGGCTCCGGCCAGAGCAACTTGCCCTAAATCATCCTTCATCCTTCAGGACAGGGACTTCCTCGCGGGTTGCCCGGGGAATGGGGGAACGGTCTCCGTTTGCCCGCAAAGCTCCGGTCTTGAGAAATCGGAGGGCAGCGGCAATGACTTCCGCATTCCACATCATGGTCGAATGCAGTGCCGGGATTTCGATGAAGTCGGTTGCTCCGGGAAGCCGGGTGGCGGACACGCTGACTGTGCCATCATCATCGCCGGGAATCAGCGGATTCCAACCATCAGGTGTCCCGCGGATACCAGCAATAATGGCAAACTCAAAATCAGGCGCGGGAAGCTGGGCGATGTACCCTGCCGGATCATCGACTAATTGCTGGCCGGCTGGTCCGTAGGCTGCCTGAAAAAGCCAGTTCTTCTGCAACAGATTGGCCATCCTGGCTCCCCGATTCGGAACACCCAGCATCACCAGACGATGCAGACGCGGATCACGTTCAACCTGTTTCTGCTGGAGATAGCTGCGAACGAGTAAGCCCCCCATGCTGTGGACCACGAGATCGATCTGTTCGATTCCCTGGAGAGATTCAATCACCTGATCCAGGTATTTAGCAGTTTCTTCCATTGATGCACGGGTGCTGGGATATTCGAATCCCACGACCAGATATCCTTCATCCTGGAGTTGCTGCACAAAAGGGTCGAAGGATTTGGACGAACGAAAAATTCCGTGAATCAGAATGACTGCCTTCCCGGACATGGCTGGCAGTTGTTGGGCCACTTTGATTTTGTCCAGTGCTTCCAGACACTCTTCCCGCGTTCCCCAGGCACGGCGAACATCTTTCGAGTCGATCAGCCGATAGTGGTTCGTGAGAATATTGTGCTGAATGCGATACCCCTGAAAAAACAGGACATCGCCCCAGAACTGCCGCCCCCCCAGCGTCGGAGTTTCGAGATGAAATCTGGATCGACCCGAAAACATGTCATTCGGCTCCTCATGAGTCAGCGTATCTGATCCAGCCGGCTGCGCCGGCAATAACGAACCGGTGCCAATGATCAACCACATGACAGTCGTAAAAATCGAGAGCTTCAAATTCATTCAGCGATTCCTGACGGAAACAGACCGTGAAGGTCAAAGGCGTACCAATCCATCTGTGAATCAGTTCAGGAATCCAGGTGCGTTCAAACGCATCCGGTACGACTGCCTCCAAATTCCCTCGCCACCTGGGAGGGGAAGTCGATCATACACTCGACTCCCATATCGTCGCCAGATCTCGATCAGTCAAAGCAAAAAGCCGGGTGCCATCCGCACTTTGCGGATGGCTTGGAATTTGTGATGATTCGCGTGCTGTGAGATCGTCGGGGTTTCTTGAGACTGGGGAGTTTGTAGGGACCGAGAAGTTCAGGAAAGAAGAGTCCGGTGAAGCCGTCCTGCAACTGCGAGCCGATTCGCTGAGCAATTCCCAGCTTCTGGGAAATTTCTGGAGCCGCTGGAGAACCCCACAAACCGGCGCCAACACCGACCGAAAATCCACCGCATAACCCCACAAACCAGGGAATGCCCCCGGCTCAACAGCTTATTCTGTCGCGCGCAGCGAGACCTGCAGTAAAAACACGCATCCGTCATCAAACCGTCACCTTCAATTTTCGCACAAGAATCAACTGATTCGATGTTGACAAACCGCCCGGGGGGGCAAACTGATTCTCGCTGTGGTTTTTGATTCACTTTGCCTCTCTTGATTCTTCTTCCGCCATAGCGAGCTGACATTTTCTGATCTCACGAACAAAGCATTTTCTTCCAAAGCACTTTCTTCGCACAGAAGCCTGTGCGGACTTCAATTCTGACTGAGGAAGGGCCATGGTCCTCATCTGCCGCATCCTTGTCGTGTTGTGCCTGCTGGCCACGATCACCAGCACGCTCCGCGTCTATCCGCACCAACTCGCCTACTTCAACGAAGCCGCCGGCGGTCCGGAAAACGGGTGGAAACACCTGCTGCACAGCAATCTGGACTGGGGACAGGATTTCCAATTGCTGTCAAATTGGATAGAGATTCACCACAAGCAACGTTCACTCACGCACGTTTACTCATATGGGATGCTCGCCAAGAGGAATGGATATAGCGAGAAACAATTGAACGATATTAAAACTGTACCGCAATCGATTGTAGCTGTCTCTTCCAACAGGCTGTTAAGACCAGATTGGTCTTGGCCTCCTCACTGCACTCCTCGGCATATCTGCTCTGCAGGGTTTTCTATACATATCTACTCTCTGGAATAAGCGTGTTGATTTGCATGGTTGTCTTAGGAAGACAAACATTGCCTGATGTGTTTTCGTATTGTTGACAAACCTCAGTTCACTTTAAGGAAACCGCAATGCTGCCAATTCTTTATCGCCACGAGTTCGTCGGCCTGACTGTCGTGGCATTTCTCGCTACTGTAGGAGCCATCGCGCTTTCCGCTGACTGCAATGGGACAAACCCAACCGTGGGCTTGTGTGGCACTCAAGGAGACTGCCAAGGCCATGATCCACCTTCAATTTCAATTCCAACCTGCATTGGTAACCAGATCTCCCGAGAGTCAGGGCCCTTCGCCTGCACGGAGACGCCTGTTCCTCCATGTGGTAGTTCACTCTGTGGAAACAAGATCGTGGATCCACCAATTACCTGCACCACAAAAACGGCATGCGGAGTCGAAAATCTCGGTGGCACGCCGCCGAGATACCGTTGTAGCGGACAAGGTGCAAGCAGCATAAATAGTACAACATCAACAGTGAAAGACAATTTGACCTGTAATGACACCTCAGAAAATTGCAACAAATAGGCTGACGCCGGCTACGTCCAGATTTGACCACAGTCCATTTGCCGCCAAGCAAGTGGCCCCAGGAGAACAATCAGGGCAGCTGGCGAAGCAGGCAGCCCTGATCTCCTTAACGTAAATAATTCACGATAAGACGGTCGGATTGGTTACAACAATGCAAATTTGTATTCGGATTTTTATTGCAGCCAGCGTTCTTTTTGCCACTTTTGTCACATTTGGAGAAGACTTATCTAGTCGCAGATCCAAGGAGATTCAGGCTGATTCCGTAAAATACAGGAAATCTCACTATCAGCATGGGATTGCGACAATCACGCTTGAAGAACTGGAGAGCGACGGAAATGACGGAATCAAGATCCGGGAGACAGTTTCACGACAGGTATGGTTCGATGGGGCTTGTTTACGTAACGACAGATTAAACAGCGCTGACATCGGATTTAAGGGGGCTGTCTGTGGAAATAATTACATCATTCAGTGGAGCAATGACGTGCGGGTGGTCACCGCGCCCATCAAAGAATACGGCACCACTAATGACGCGATAGACTCCTTGCACTTATGGCATCCTCGCTGGGTCGGAATGTCATACAACGCAAATGCCCTGCTTGCGGAAGATAACACAGCATTGATATTCCCAGTCACCGATGAAGCTGGATTGGTTTCAAAAACAGTTAACGAAGAGATGGCCGGCGAAGGGGCCAACGTACTGGTCATTCAGTACGAGTATGCCGGCACAACCCAGGGCGACGGAGTTATCGGAGAAGTCGCCGAGGAAATCCCCTTCGTGTTAATTCGAACATTCCGGGTTGAACCAGACAAGGGGGATTCTCTTCTGTCAGCACAAGAGGTGACACGGTTTCCTGCTCAGGCGACCGAAATTGTGTCGGAAGTCAACACCTCGTATGCACTAGAAGAGAAAACTGCCACATGGTATCCGTACGAGTCTCTGTCGACGCTTCGCCAGGATGGGAGGTTGGTTTCCGGAAGACGCATCAAAATTGCAGACATGTCGTTTGCCAAGCCCGATCCTGGTGTATTTGAGATAAGTGGATTTCATTTCGACAAAGACCAGCAGATTTCTGATCGAACAGATGGTGTTCGCCAGAAAGAGTTTTTTTGGGACGGGACAAAAGCTGTCCCGATTCCAAGTGAAGTGGTCACCGACAGAATAGGCGATCCCCCAAATCAATCCTGGACAAGGTGGATTTTATGGTTGAATCTGACGGTTTTTGCAGTAATTGCAATTTTCGCAATTTGCCGTATATTTACCGGGAGATCATAGCATACATAATTTTAAAAGTGAACTTTGACATGTATAAGATGACTGCTGTTGTGTCTCTTCTGGTCTCTTTCGCTTCCGGGTTTTTGATATTTAAATCTGAAAGTGCAAGACTGCGTCTAAACATGCCTTCTGTTATGTCTTTGGAGGAGCAGGCTTGTGATAGAGAATGTCGCTTGAAAATTCATGTCAATAATCCGTGTCCATTTCCGGTCGAAATCTTGCAGGTGAGCACTTCATGTACATGCACCGCGGTTCAGGTGTCCAACAAGCTTATTTATCCTAAAAAATCTGCCGAACTTACAGTCGTGGTAGACACAACAAGCCGTGGTAAGGATGCTGACATTTCAGTTTCATATCATCGCGTGGGTGGGGGGCAAGTTTTTTCGCAGCCCATACATATTGTTGGGCTTCGTCAACCGGTTAATGAATCGAAGGAGCCTGAACCGACATTAGCGAATCGAGTTCGAAAGTAGTTTGGGTTGAGCGAATTCAGAAATCTGCAACGCTTCAGCGAAAGTGGCACTGTGATGAAAGGAAATCTCGGGCGCGGGTGGGCTCCGGAAGATTCTTCCAGGGTGGCGAGAGCGCATGAACCCCACATGGGCCACGTTCCGCCGCGCGGCGAGCAGTCTTTCATCAAGTGAAACGCGCGCTTGCGCGGGCTCCGGCCAGAGCAACTTGCTCTCGCCGTCAGAGGTGGTTCTGCTCGCAAGCATGTCTGACAACAAGCATACCTGACAAATGGGGAAGTCATTCCCCGCAACCTCTCACCGGCTCCGCCAGCCCACAGGTGGCCAGCCACCCGGGCCACCCGCGAGGAGAGGCGACGATCGATCTTCAGCATTCGCAGAGAAATCAGGTGCATCTCCCCGTTGTCGTCACAACTTTTCAGTCGCGGACTCCGCACGTGGCGGCGCCGCGGCTGAAACAGGAATAACAAAAATGGATCTCCAATGCGGAATTTCTTCATACTCGCGGTGAAGGCGTTCCTGTTTGCCTGCCTGGTATCCGCAGGCGACAGTCGTCTCCCGGCGGAACCACCCGCCGACCCTCCCAAAGTTTCTTCGGCAGTCATCGGGGGAACTTTCGGCAGTATGTATTGCGGTCCCCGATGCGTGCAAAGGGTCTTGCACGAATATGGGATTTCTGCTGAGACCGGCGATCTGATTCGCGAAGTCCAGTGGCCTGCCGTGGAAGACGGCTCCACGATCGTCGCCTTGACCGAGGCCCTGAAGCGGAGAGGGATCTTTTCACGAGTTGTCAATGTCGACAAAAAATTCAAAATCAGCTGGAACCACCCCGCTATCGTGCACCTGGAAAGCAACGGCAAGTCGCATTTTGTTGTCTGGCTTCCACCTCTGGACCCGCACAGCGAAGGACGAGTCTGGGACCATGATCTCTCCGAAGCGGTCTTGCACAAAGAGAAAAAAGGGTTCGAACGGTTCCGCTCCGGGCCGGTTCTGCTCACCTCAGACAAGCCCATTTCCGACTCAGCCATCGCCGGGAAGGCAAACTCCCCCGGCGGCTGGACCACCATGGACCGAGTGGTCTGTCTCACACTGATGTCCGTGGCTTTTCTTCTGGGAGCCGCTTTTCACCGATAGCGGGAGAACATCCTGTGTCAGGATGATGGCTGCAATTCCCGCAGGATCATTGGATTTCGAGAGTCTCGTAATCAGACGAGTTTCAATAAGGGAGAGATGAGTGAAAATGCATCAATGGACATGCTTGTTTTCTGTCGCAGCAGTGTGGGGAACTTTCTCCGCAATCGCTTGGTCGGCGACTGCTACGTCAACCGTATTATCGGTGGGCGAATCCACTCTCAGCGGGCCTCGTCTGCATCAGATCGTCGCATTTGGAGATTGCCCCAACGACAACGGGGCGGTGACCTGCCCGGATCCACCCGCCACGGAATGCAACGGCAGTTGTGAAGGCGAAGTATACAACCCTTATAATGATTGCATGGTGGAGGCCGAAAGTAGCTGCGATGTCGATGCGACCCTCTACGCACTGGATGAGTGCGGGCTAAACGACGAGGATTGCTTCAACGAAGTGTATAATGAAGCTTACCTGGAATGTTACGGCATAAGATCAGAGATCTGCGGGATCGAAACAGAGCTATATCCCAATCAAAATCAAAAAACATGCAATCAGAACGGCGTTCCTTATAGGTATGTCTACAAGGATGGCCCGGGGATCACCGGGACGATCACCACAATCGCAGAAACATCAAGCTTTATGGATATTCCCTATAATGAAAAGCACTGCTTCTCCCGAACGGGGTGTGGCACGTATTGCGTCCATCTCCCACCACCTGCAAATTTCTATCGATGCGAGGATGGAGCTTCGTCTGATGATGAAACACCCTATAAGCAAGCCAATGGAGATCCTCGCGACCAGCGAAATTGCCCCTTGATCGGCGGATGATCATGGCCAGAGACAACATGTGCGGTCTCATTGTAAAACAGTTGCGTCAATTTCAGCAGCGTTGTTTTCGCCAACGAAATGGTTGGGAGGCAGGTTTGATACTTCACTGGCTTTCTCTGGCATTACCCATCCTCTGTTGCGGTCTGCTGGCGCAGGCCTGCCACGCTGCGGAAAATGCGGAGCTACCTCCGGCAATCCTTGCCGTGATTACAAACGGGGAACGCCTTCGCCAGGGGGACTATCTCGCCACAGGGACCATCCGAATCGAGGAACGGATGAAATCGCCTGATCGCATGCAGCGGGGTGAGCTGCAAGTCAAGTCCTTTGAAGAGACCATCCAGGCCACTTTCGATTTCGATCGGGACCTGAATTCATTTCGCAGGAAGAGAGCGAGAACGGACGCAGTCCTGAAGCGGGGGAGCCAGGAACTTCACCAATGGTTCGTCCGCTCCCTGACCGAGACTGTCGAGCTGAGAGGCGATGATACGGGGAACCGGATTTTTATTTACCCATTGCGATCCTGGGAGGAGTTGTGGCCGGATGAAGTTGTCGCGCTCGAGCCCAAACCGATCGTAGATCCGGGAATGTGGAGCTGGCCGGGCTGGCACGGAATGTGCTACCCGTTTGACAAGTATGTTAAAGAGGGGTTTCAAAGTTATGAATGGGAGGTCGTCGATGAGGGGGAAGGGATTGTCCATGTGAAGGGAGAATGCGATGTTCCAGACTCGAAATCGCGGTACGTCTTAAACTGGTGGTGCGACGAGAAGCAAGGCGGACAGCCGATCCGGGTGTCGTACGGATTCAAGTCGCCCACACGGACCTTGCCCCCTCGTTACACGGGTGATCAATCCTGGGAGAAGCTGGGCGATGTTTGGGTGATTAAAACCTTCTCAAACATGTATCGAAGCGGAGCGATGACGACATTTCAGGAGATGTCTTTTGAATGGAGGAGTGTGAACCAACCGGTCTCCGAAGCGGTCTTCAACTGGAAAACCTGGAATTTTCCGAACGACTACAAGGAGGCCTGGGATTACCGGCTGGGAGGAAGCCGTCCTGTCGACATCACCTACCGGACGGGACTTCCTTATGAGATTTCGCTGGAACGTTCGCTGGAAAATCCCGTCGCCAAAGAGGAAAGTCGACTGCGGTACTGGTTGATCGTGATCAACGGAATGGTCATTGCAGGAGCTCTGGGTCTCGGACTTCGGTTTGCTTTGAAGTCGTGGAACCGGTAGTGGCGTAGGCTGGGTCGAGACCCAGCTTGGGTGCGGGACGGGGTTTGTGATTTTTGGAATCAGGTTTTGCTGCGGGCGGAGGGGCGGGTGCCGGTCATGGTGTTCGGGCGGGTGTGCCAGAAGTGTTCCCAGTGGCCGGTCTCGCTCAGGG